>Ga0206685_10000015_pt1 | contig 50704 bp, 35 predicted proteins | sample M220012015metaG_FD_161049 | JGI IMG/M metagenome (GOLD analysis project Ga0206685, IMG submission 161049) | Ammonia-oxidizing marine archaeal communities from Monterey Bay, California, United States - M2 200m 12015 | ecosystem: Environmental > Aquatic > Marine > Intertidal zone | place: USA...
AGTGGTTTCAGCTCAACAAGCTACAGCTTCAGCTTCAAGTGGGACAGTTTCTACCCAACAAGCTACTACTTCTACCCAACAAGCTACTACTTCTACACAGCAGGCTACAGCTTCAAGTCAAAGTGCTACAACGTCTACACAGCAAGCTACGGCCTCTAGTCAAAGTGCTACACAATCAAGTGGATATAAAGACCAAGCAAATACTTACCAGGGTCAAGCCGATACAGCAAGATCAAGTGCGGTAGTTGCTTCTGGATCAGCAGCGTCTTCTAGAGATACATCAGTAACAAAAGCATCTACGGCAACTTCAAGTGGAGTAGTTTCTGCCCAACAAGCAACGGCTTCAGCTTCAAGTGGAACTGTTTCTACACAGCAAGCTACAACATCTACTCAACAGGCAACCGCTTCTGGTCAGAGTGCAACTCAATCTAGTGGATATAAAGACCAAGCAAATAGTTATCAAGGACAAGCTTCAGGTTTTAAGGACCAAGCAAATACTTATCAGGGTCAAGCTGATACGGCAAGATCAAGTGCAGTTGTTGCTTCAGGTTCTGCAGCGACTTCTAGAGATACAGCAGTAACAAAAGCATCGACAGCAACTTCAAGTGGAGTGGTTTCAGCTCAACAGGCTACAGCTTCAGCTTCAAGCGGGACAGTTTCTACTCAACAAGCTACAACGTCTACACAGCAAGCTACAACGTCTACACAGCAAGCTACGGCTTCAAGTCAAAGTGCAACTACTTCTACACAGCAAGCAACTACCTCTACTCAGCAAGCCACGGCTTCAAGTCAAAGCGCAACCCAATCAAGCGGATATAAAGACCAAGCAAATACTTATCAAGGACAGGCTTCAGGGTTCAAAGACCAAGCAAATACTTATCAGGGTCAAGCCGATACAGCAAGATCAAGTGCAGTAGTTGCTTCAGGTTCTGCAGCTTCATCAATGGATACAGCAGTAACAAAAGCTAGTACAGCAACTTCAAGTGGAGTAGTTTCAGCTCAACAAGCAACGGCTTCAGCTTCAAGTGGGACAGTTTCTACACAGCAAGCTACAACGTCTACACAGCAAGCTACAACGTCTACACAGCAGGCTACAGCTTCAAGTCAAAGTGCTACAACGTCTACACAGCAAGCCACTGCTTCAAGTCAAAGTGCTACAACGTCTACACAGCAAGCTACAACGTCTACACAGCAAGCCACTGCTTCAAGTCAAAGTGCATCTCAATCTAGCGGATACAAGGATCAAGCAAACACTTATCAGGGTCAAGCTGATACGGCAAGATCTTCAGCAGTTGTTGCATCAGGTTCTGCAGCTTCATCAAGGGATACAGCTGTTACGAAAGCAAGTACAGCAACGTCAAGTGGAGTGGTAGCAGCAGATCAAGCTACAGCTTCTGGTCAGAGTGCTACTACTTCTACTCAACAAGCAACGGCTTCTAGTCAGAGTGCTACTACTTCCTCTCAACAAGCTACAGCTTCAGCTTCAAGTGGAACTGTTTCCTCTCAACAAGCTACAGCTTCAGCTTCAAGTGGAACTGTTTCTACACAGCAAGCAACTACCTCTACTCAACAAGCAACGGCTTCAGGTCAAAGCGCATCTCAATCGAGTGGGTACAAGGATCAAGCAAATACTTATCAGGGTCAAGCTTCAGGTTTTAAGGACCAAGCAAATACTTATCAGGGTCAAGCTGACACAGCAAGATCTTCAGCAGTTGTTGCTTCTGGTTCGGCAGCTTCATCAATGGATACAGCAGTAACAAAAGCATCTACGGCAACTTCGAGCGGAGTAGTTTCAGCTCAACAAGCTACAGCTTCAGCTTCAAGTGGAACTGTTTCTACACAGCAAGCAACTACCTCTACTCAACAAGCTACAGCTTCAAGTCAAAGTGCTACTACTTCTGGAAATGCTGCCACTGTTTCTGGTCAAAGTGCTACACAATCTAGCGGATTCAGGGATCAATCAAATACGTATTCACAACAATCTAGTGGATATAAGGATCAAGCAAACACTTATCAAGGTCAAGCCGATACGGCAAGATCTTCAGCAGTTGTTGCTTCTGGTTCGGCAGCTTCATCGAGAGATACATCAGTAACAAAAGCTAGTACAGCAACTTCGAGTGGAGTGGTTTCAGCTCAACAAGCTACAGCTTCAGCTTCAAGTGGAACTGTTTCCTCTCAACAAGCTACTACTTCTACACAGCAAGCAACGGCTTCTGGTCAAAGTGCATCTCAATCGAGTGGGTACAAAGATCAAGCAAACACGTATCAGGGTCAAGCATCGGGTTTTAAAGACCAGGCAAATACTTATCAGGGTCAATCAAGCGGATATAAAGACCAAGCAAATACTTATCAAGGACAAGCTTCAGGCTTCAAAGATCAGGCAAATACTTATCAAGGTCAAGCCGACACAGCAAGATCTTCAGCAGTTGTTGCTTCAGGGTCAGCAGCTACATCGAGAGATACGGCGGTAACAAAAGCATCTACGGCAACTTCAAGTGGAGTGGTTTCCGCTCAGCAAGCCACGGCTTCAAGTCAAAGTGCAACTACTTCTACAACTTCAGCATCAACAGCAACTTCAAGTGGAGTAGTTTCTACTCAACAAGCTACGACGTCTGGCGGATATAAAGACCAGGCAAACACTTATCAGGGTCAAGCAAGTGGATATAAAGACCAGGCAAACACTTATCAGGGTCAAGCAAGTGGATATAAAGACCAAGCAAATAGTTATCAAGGTCAAGCGAGCGGATATAAAGATCAGGCAAACACTTATCAGGGTCAAGCCGACACAGCAAGATCTTCAGCAGTCGTTGCAAAGGATTTGGCTGTAGTTGCAAAATCTGAAGGTATCGTTGCAAAGGATCTGGCTGTAGTTGCAAAATCTGAAGCTGTTGTAGCTAAGGCTTCTGCAGAATCTCATAAAGATGATGCGGAAGACGCTAAAGATGATGCAGAATCGGCTCAAACAGTCGCGACTCAACAGGCTACAATATCTACAAACAAAGCAACGAGTGCAGCAGCGAGTGAAGTTGTTGCGACTCAACAATCCGTCCTAGGTTCTGAAGCAAAATTAGCTATTTCCGGACAAGCTCCTGTTACGATGAGCGGTGGTGAAATTAATATACCAACTGTAGCTGATCCTAAATTTCATGTTAAGTCCGATGGTACAACAACTATTTCTGGATCTTTAACAGTTTACGAACCGGAGGCCGGAGGTGGTGCTGATTTTGGTATTCAGTTTAATAATGATAGTAGTGGTGATATTTTAATAGAAGCCCTTGGTGCTAATCCTCAAATATGGCTGAATAATGCCGACACAGCTTTAGGATCATCGGCGATTAGGGCGTATAGGGGTCATGATGGTAATGGACACAGCCTTACTTTTGCTACCGGTACTGGGGTTGGATCACAATACATTGGAGGAGGATTTTCATTAGGTACGAGTAATAGACCAAATGTAAGCGATTCTGCAGGTGGAGGTAGTGCACAGCATCATATAAAAATTGCCCATGGTACTGCTTTGCATGATTCAGCCACATCCTCAGGTTATTATGGATTTCATGGAACGGATAGCACGGATGGAGCTAGCTACGGTTATTGTATGACCTTTAGAAGTGGATCTAATATGGTTAAGATAAATGATTACTTAGGTAGCGGTGGTTATACTTGGACATATCATCTAGATGTTGGTGGAACTATACGTGCTACTGGAGATGTTATTGCGTATTCTGATGGTAGACTTAAGGAAAGTGTTAACCAACTATCAGGTTCATTAGAAAAGGTATTGAAGTTAAATGCTGTATCGTATAAGTGGAAACAAATTCACGATACGATATCGACAGATGAAGAGAGTAAAGTGGGGTATACGACCGGTCAACCTAAAGGACGTAAGTATGGTTTTATAGCTCAAGATGTTGAAGATATTATTCCGTATAGTATTAATATTGATAATGCTGGATTTAGAAATATAAGTTACGGTCCATTAGTAACTCTATTATCTCAGGCTATGCAAGAACAACAATTACAAATAGAAGAATTAAAACAAGAAATTAATAAAATAAAAGAGGTAACATAATGGCAATACAATTTCCGTTTACAAGTTCATTTGGAACTACACATGATCAAGCGTATGCACGAATAGATCATCTGGTTTTTTCGCAACCACGTGGAGGAGACCAGTCAGAGATGAAGGTTTATTTAAATGTGTATGCATCTAGTGGTTCGTGTGCTGCAGGAGCTCGGCAGATGGATCAGATAGATTACGAACACATACCATGTGATAAAGCTGGAGATAATTCATACCTATCACAGTCGTATGAGCATGTGACAGGTTTAATCACCGGCGCGTTCATTGACGTTTAGGGGGGATTTATGAAAATAGGAGTTACATTCGGCGTGGAAGATCATGATGAACATCCTCACGTTACTGGAATATTACAGAATGTTGTAAATTTGACTACGTGTTTACGTCACGATCACGATGTTACTATGCTTAATACAGTTAAGGGAGTTGATTGTACACAGAAATTTTCTTTCAATGTTTACGATTATCCTGTAGATAGTTATCATGCTATTATAGCTGAAGATAAGTTTGATTATGATTTGCTTCTTGTTCTTGGTGGAGAAATTCATGATAAAGATTTGGAATGGTTTGAGGATCGTCCGACTAAAGTTGTATATTATAATTGTGGAGCAAAATATCAAACTCATATAATAGATATTCTATTTGAAAGAACTGCTGATCATCCTTTCCATAGATCGATGCATCCAAACTACGATGATGTATGGACTATTCCTCAGAATTATAAAATTTCTCATTATTTTATTAACACACTACATAAGGTAAATTGTAAAGCTATACCATTTTTATATGATCCTAAGTTTATAGATGCTGGATTGGATTCTATAGGATATTCTTACGACGATGCAGCGTACGAACCTTCTAATATACCTAAACGGGTTTCTATAATGGAACCAAATAGGGATTGGTTAAAAGCGTTTACGTATCCTACATTAATAGCTGAAAATGTATACAGACGAGAACCGGATTTAATAAGTCAGTTGTCTATTAATAATTTGAAGGTTTATAAGGATAATCCAAATTTGGTAGCATTTTTTGAAAGTTGTGATGTATGGGAAAATGATACTGTAAAAGCGTATATAAATGATTGGTTTCCAGTGTACGAGTATTTAAAAGATTATACAGATGTAGTAGTTAGCCATCATTGGGGAAATCCTCTAAATTACTATTATTTGGATGTTATGTATTTACGTTATCCCATAATTCATAATGCTGATATGTGTAAAGACGCAGGTTATTATTATGAAGATTGGAATTTTGAAATGGCTGAAGATAAATTAATAGAAGCATTAAAATTTCACGATGATAATTTGGAATTATATGATTATCAGGTTGAACGGATTTTAGATAGATTTTCTCCGAATAATGAAAAAACTATCAATATATATAATAAATTAATTAACAATCTAATGGAGAATTAACATGGCAACAGTATCCAAAGACGTTAGAATTCCTGGAGAATTCACGCTTCAAGCTGGAACGTTTGTAGGCATGGGAGAAGATGCAGACAATGTTTGGGCGACTGGTTCGTTAAAGGACTTGGTTAATGAAGGAGATTGGGTAGCAATGGAAGTTGGATCAGAAACTAGATACGCACAATTGTATGTTGTAGAAAAGGAATTTTTTACTGCAATACCTGCTTATACTGCTTCTAGTGATGCAACTGGCGTTGTTGTTTACTCAGGTTCCTATTCAGAATAGGAGAGATTAAATGGCAGTTCCTGCCTCAGGAGAATTATCGTTAAACAAATTGTATAATGAGTTGGACGATAACAATTATGCTGGTACTACAGTAAATTCAAATGTAACATTGAAGAATTTATCTGATGGTTCGGAAGGAACCATTAATACAGCTAACGCTTCAGGTGATAGACCGGACGGTGATGCTCCGCATGCAATGACTGAATTTTATGCGTATGATCATGACAAAGCTGGTGTGACTAATACTAATCCAACTGGAAGTTGGGTAACAATTGGTAACGTAGATGCTGGGCAATCAGCAACTTCAAATGTAACAACTAGTCCAGGATATTCAAATGTTTATAGGATTTTGTATACGGCTCCAGATGGTGCGACGTTAACTGGTGTTACTTACATTTATGGAGATGCTGGTTCATTTGATAATATGCAACTTGCGATGGAAAATACGGATAGTTCTCCAGATAATTGGAATACACTTGCGGCATCCGGTGACGATGATGTTCTAGGAGCAACTGGTTCAAATCCGTATTGGAGAATGCGGAAAGATAATATATCCGGGGTAGGTAATGATTCAATTGAAGTTGATATGGACATCGATACACCAGCTAGAGATGATGCTACTTTTGTGTGGACTGTTAATTGGGATATTGCTGGTGGAAGTTGCTTTAAATCTGGTTCTAAAATTATGATGTCAGATTATACTGAGAAAAATATTGAAGACGTTTCTATTGGAGAATCTGTACTTTCATTTAGTTCCGGTTCAGGAACGTTAAGTACGGCTACAGTAATGAGCGGATCAAATCCAATGCGCGCTGCTATGATGAAAACTTCAGTTAGAGGTTACGATTTAAATGGTTGGGCAAATATTGAAGTATTAGAACATACAATAGATCATCCTTTTATTCGTAAAGATGGAACAGTTGCATCATATAATCCTGATTATACAAATCAAATATATGATATGGTTAAAACTGTTCATCAATTGGCAATCGGAGATATAATGGTTATGGTTTCAGGAAGTTCTACAGTAGATGCGACGATTGTGGCTCTTGAAGAAGAATGGGATATGGGATCTGATAATAAAGGTATACCAACATGGGATTTGGACGTAGAAGATGATGATATTTATTTTGTTAATGGTGTAGCTGTTCACAATAAAAAGTAATATTTATATACAATAGGAGAATAAAATGAAAATAACTTTTGATGAAATAATAGACGTAGTTCTACATCACGAAGGTGGTTATGTAAATGACCCTAAAGATCCGGGTGGTGAGACTAATTTTGGTGTTTCTAAACGAGCGTATCCAAATGTAGACATCAAAAACCTCACGGAAGATGCGGCTAAGGATATTTATAGAAGAGATTATTGGGATAGAAATCATTGTGAAGATCTTCCTGATGAACTTAGACACGTTTATTTTGATATGTGTGTCAATATGGGAAGAAGTCGTGCGACCAAGATTATGCAAGAAACGGCTAACGCTAAGGGTGCAGGATTGAAAGTAGATGGCGGCATGGGACCCAAGACTATTGGCGCATTGCAGAATGTTGAATTACAAAGAGTAAGGGCGTACAGGGTAAAATATTACGTCACTCTAATTGAAAGAAAGCCAGACCTGGCTAAATTTTATTTTGGCTGGTTTAAGCGTAGCTTAGAGGTGTAAAAAAATTAAAAAAAGCATGTACTTTTACGTTTTTATTGTGTATATTAAGGGTAGATAGGAAACTATGTCTAAATTTTCAAAACGATTAGCTTACGATGTAATGTACGGAGAAAACTCTGTAGTATTAGATGATGATACTATTGAACAATTTTTGTACGAGACTAAAATTCTAAAGGAGAGTAGTCAAGTACAAGGCGTCTATTCAGATGAAGGACTATACGATTACTTTTCAGGTTTTTCTGATTATAAGAAAATTTCAAAATCAAAGGCAGCTAAAGTAATGGGCTGGCCAGTTGTAGATTATATTTTATCAGATAAGGCAGAAGATCCATACTATCAATTAGGAATGATGATAGATGATGGTTCCGGAATGAAGGGAAGAGCAGATACTGTTTCTTACGGTGGTACAATACAGACGGGCGACTCTACTCTTGATGGCGGCGATAAAAAGTATATGAAAGAAATGGAAAAGATAATTAAGGAATTAGGATGGGAGATTATTAAGTGGATGGGCATAGGTAAGGAACGTAAGAGTAAAGTTGTAATAATTCCAACCGGTGAAGTACCAGAAGGCGCTGGTCTTGGTTCTATGCACGGTAAATTGAACGAGTGCATTATAGTATCATTGAAAGAAACTATAAAGAAAGTTGATGGAGAATATGTTGTTTATCCAAAGAAGGGCGGAACCCGTTTAGGTACACATTCGTCCAAGAAAAAAGCAATGGCTCAGTTAAAAGCAATTGAATTTTCTAAAAGTAAGAGCGAAGTCAAAGAAGCAAGCTCTATTGAGGCACCAGGTATTAAAAAAATAATTGCAGTTTATCCAGGAAGGTTTCAACCATTTGGTCCTCATCACAAAGAAGTATATGATCATTTAAAGAAGAGGTTTGATGACGTTTTTATAGCAACTAGCAATAAGACGGGCGGTAGTAGACATCCTATGAGTTTTGGTGAAAAGAAAAAACACATGCAGAAAATGGGAATTAACGGATCGGCAATTAAAATGGAAAAACAACCGTACATTCCAAAGGGGATAATGAAGAAGTATGATGAAGATACAACGGCTATTGTGTTTGCACTTGGAGAAAAGGATGAAGGACGTTTAACGGGCGGTTCTTATTTTAAACCATACAAAAAAAATTATATGCGTTTAGCTGGATTTAAAAAGCATGGATATACATTAAAAGCCCCGCATATTTCAGTACGAGTAGGAGGTCAAGAAATAAGTGGAACTACAATGAGAAAATTATTGGGTTCAGAAAAATATGATGTAGACATTAAAAAGAAATTTTTTAAGAAAATGTTTGGGTATTTTGATCAAAAAATATTTGATTTATTTACTTCAGCATTTAAAGAACAGGTTATAAGAAAAAAGGAGTTATTACTTATGGGAGGAGCTTATGGTCACATGGCACACCCGTTTGATGATTACGGTCTAACTTTTGGAGATTTAAAATCCATAATAGATCAAGGGTTACAGGGAGAGTTAAGCAAAGAAGTATCAGCAACTGAAAAACTAGACGGTCAAAATATTATGATATCGGTTATAAACGGTAAAGCACGAGCCGCTAGAAATAAGGGAAATTTAAAAAGTGGAGGAATGTCCCTTAAAGACGTAGAAAACAAATTCAAACATCACATACCAAATGTTAGAGATGCATTTGTTTATTCTATGCAAGATTTAAAAGCAGTATTGGAAAAACTAAACAAGAAAGATCAATTATCGTTCTTTGATAATGGTAAAAACTGGGCAAATCTAGAAATAATTTACCCGTCTACTAAGAACGTTATAGATTATGATGCTGGTGCACAATTAATATTTCACGGAATTTTAAAATATGATGAAAACTGGGTTCCAAAGGGTGAAGTAAAAGATGGTGGTACAAAGATTGCCGCAGCAATAAACAAAATAAATAAGAATATTGAATCTAAATTCTCGTTTGGTGGTCCAAATGTTTTAAACGTAACGAAGTCCAAGGATTATGCTAAGCTTAGATCAAAGTTTTTTAGCGCTTTGAACAATCTCAAGAATATATATAAATTGAAGGATACAGATGAGGTTTCAATTTATCACCAAATGTTTTGGCTTGAATATATCTTAGCAGGCGCCAATTCTACAGATTTTGCAAATATAACAGATGATATATTATATTCACTTATGAAAAGATGGGCATTTAGAGACAAATCATATAAGATGACTGAAATTAACAAGTTAAAGGAAGAACACCCTGAGTTTGTTGATTGGGTTAAAACAACTGAAAAGTTAGATCATGAAAAAATGTTAAAGGCTAATATGAAACCCTTTGAAGCATTATTCTTTGAATTGGGTGCAGAAATATTGTCTAATGTTAGTAATTGGATAGCACCAAATCCAGATCAAACTGTTCAAAATTTACGTAAAGATTTAGATAAAGCGGCAAAAGCTATAAGAAAAACTAAAAATCCTTCATCTTTGTCTAAATTAAAAACCCAGCTTAATAAGATAGCGGCCATGGGTGATTTAGATAAACTTGTTCCTTCAGAGGGTTTAGTTTTCAAGTTTAAGGGAAAGACATATAAATTTACCGGCTTTTTTGCTCCAATAAATCAGATTACTGGACTAATGAAGTTTGCGAGATAGGTTATGAATCAAGAAGATAGATATTTAAGAGATTTGTTAACTGGTAAAGAACCAGAAAAAAAGATTTTTGTTAGCATGAATAATGAAACAAAAAAACCTAAGGGTAATATCGAGTCCGAGCTTACTAAGATAATGTCAGAAGTTCGTATGCCTTGGTTTTGTTCAGAGTGTAAAAAGGTAATGAAAAGCAGCTTAGACGATAAAATGTGGAAATTGTTCGGACACTGTTTTGATTGTCAACAACAACTTGAGCATGAACTTAGAACAACTGGAAAATATGAATTATGGGAAAAGAAAAAGTATTATCAAAATCGTAGATCTGCAATATTAGATCAGGTTGATTCTATTAAGAATTGGTTAGATAATGGAGATTTAGAAATAGTTGAACCTGTAAATGTTGATAGTGGTTTTGTTCATATTGACAAACATAAAGTACCAGAACAAATGAAAGAAGAAGCAAGAGATGCTTTAGAAAATTTAGATAATACGTTATCAAATGTAGATAAAATTTTAGAAGAATTAGAAATTGAATTAAATGTCTAATAAACAAATAAAACAAAAGATTAAAGAAGAATATATTAAGTGCGCTTTAGATCCGGCATACTTTATGAAGGAATACTGCACAATTCAGCATCCAGTAAAGGGAAAAATAAAGTTTGATTTATATTCATTTCAAGAACGAACTCTTGGTGACTTTAAAAACAACGATTATAATGTGATATTAAAGGCTAGACAATTGGGTCTTTCTACCTTATCCGCAGGATATTCTTTATGGTTAATGAATTTTCATGCCGATAAAAACATACTTGTAATTGCTACCAAACAAGATGTAGCAAAAAATCTTGTTACTAAAGTTAGGGTTATGCATAAAGAATTACCAACATGGTTGAAACAAGGATGTATTGAAGATAATAAATTATCATTAAGATATAATAATGGTTCCCAAATAAAGGCAGTTTCTTCAACAGGAGAAGCTAGTAGATCTGAAGCACTGTCACTTTTGATAATTGATGAGGCAGCATTTATTAAAAATATAGATGAAATATGGACCGCATCACAACAGACGCTGGCAACTGGCGGTAAGTGTATTGCACTGTCTACTCCAAATGGTATGGGAAACTGGTTTCATAAAACATGGACAGATGCAGAAGAAGGAATTAATAATTTCAATTTTATTAAGTTACACTGGACAGTTCATCCAAATCGTGGACAAGAGTGGCGAAATGATCAAGATAAATTGTTAGGTCCAGATATGGCAGCTCAAGAGTGTGATTGTGATTTTATAAGTTCTGGACAATCTGTAATTCCAGGTACATTAATAAAGGAAATTCAGGATAAAACAGTTTGTGAACCTATGGAAAAAAGATATAGTGATGATTTTTGGGTATGGAAAAATCCAGAAGCTAGCAAAAAATATTTAATATCAGCTGACGTTGCTCGCGGAGATGGAGTTGATTATTCTGCTTTTCATGTATTGGATTTGGAAACTATGGAACAGGTTGCAGAATACAGATCTAAAGAAGATACAACAAGATATTCTACTATTTTAATGTCAGTAGCAACAGAATATAATGATGCACTATTAGTTGTTGAGAATAACAATGTTGGATGGGCAGTATTACAAACATTAATTGATAGAGAATACAAAAATTTATTTTGGATGAAAAAAGATTTAAAGTATGTCGATTCAAAGACACAATATACAAACAAATACCGTGGTGAAAATAGAATGATGGTTCCAGGTTTTACAACTTCTATGAAGAGTAGACCATTAATGATAGAAAACTTATCTAAGTTTCTTAGAGATAGATCAGTTAAAATTAATTCTATTAGACTTGTAGATGAATTATTTGTATTTATATTTAATAATGGTAAGGCAGAAGCTTTAAAAGGATACAATGACGATCTGGTCATGAGCATGGCAATTGGACTATGGATCAGAGAAACGGCATTAAGACTTCATGAAGAAAATTTGAGAGTTACTAGAGACGCCATGGACAAAATGGATTCTAGCTCTGGAATTTATACTGTTGAAGATGAAAACGATTACGGTTGGAAACAACCTGTAGGAGACCACAAAGAATCACTAACTTGGTTAATATAATATGGCAAAAAATGATACATTTTACGATCGAATAAGAAGACTATTTTCATCTAACGTTATAGTAAGAAACGTTGGAGGTAGAAAGTTAAAAATTGTTGATACTGATAATATTCAGGCAGGATCAAAAACCCTAATGGATCGGTATACTAAACTATACACTACTCAATCTGGTTATGGTGGATATATGGGTTATTCTGGAGAATTGGCTAAAGCTCAGAGAGTTGCACTGTTTCGGGATTATGAAGCGATGGATGATGATGCAATTATATCTTCAGCAATGGATGTATATGCAGATGAGTCGACAATGAAATCTGAATACGGAAACGTATTGGAAATAAAATCAAATAATACTCAAATTGCAGAAATATTACACAATTTATTTTACGATATTTTAAACATAGAATTTAATCTATGGCCATGGGTTAGAAATATGGTTAAGTACGGTGATTTCTTCTTGCACATGGAAGTAGCAGAAGGATATGGTGTTATTAATGTAATGCCACTTTCTCCATACGACGTATCAAGAATTGAGGGATGGGATCCTGAAAGTCCTAATGATGTAAAATTTGTATTGGACGCTACAGATCCTAGAAACGTAGCCGGTAATCCGAGTAGAAACGAAATAGAGAATTTTGAAATGGCACACTTTAGGTTACTATCGGACTCCAATTACATTCCATACGGAAAAAGTATGATTGAGGGTGGCAGACGAGTTTGGAAACAATTACAACTTATGGAAGATGCTATGTTGATTCATAGAATTATGAGAGCACCGGAAAAGAGAGTGTTTAAGGTTGATATTGGTAATTTACCTCCAGGTGAAGTTGATAATTATATGAAAAGAATCATCGATAAGATGAAAAAAGCGCCAGTTGTTGATGAGAATACAGGTGAATACAATTTAAAATATAATATGCAAAACCTTACTGAAGATTTTTATTTACCAGTTCGTGGTGGTGATAGTGGCACCGGTATAGAATCTCTTCCAGGATTAACGTACGAAGCAGTAGAAGATATTGAATATTTGAGAAATAAATTATTGGCTTCTCTTAAAATTCCAAAAGCATTCTTAGGGTATGAAGAACAAGTTGGATCTAAGGCTACATTAGCTGCAGAAGATGTTAGATTTGCAAGAACAATTGAAAGAATTCAAAGAATTGTTGTAAGTGAACTTACTAAAATAGCGGTTGCTCATTTGTATTCTCAAGGATATACAGACGCTGCATTAGTAGATTTTGATTTAGAACTTACTAATCCTTCTACCATATACGAACAAGAAAGGTTAGATCTTTGGGAAAAGAAAAATTCAATTGCAAGAGATATGAAAGCTGAAGCTTTAGTATCTAAACAGTGGATATATGATAACGTTTTTAATTTTACTGATGAAGATGTGGAAACTATTGGCAAACAAGTTGTTGATGATAAAAAAGATGCATATAGACTAAATAGTATAGAAAATGAAGGATCAGATCCGGCCCAACCTGCACAGGAAGGACAATTGAAACAGGATTCTCATAAACCTGATCACGAAGATGATGAAGATGAAGATGATGAAAAAACGGATAGAGAAACAGAAGATAGAGAAACATTAGGTGTCCGAGATGCTTTAGGAAAATATGATTATACGCATGCACTAGATGCAGATAGATCTACGAAACACACATATAGGAAAAGTCCGTTGGCTCTTTCGCATTACAATGCATTGAAAAAGCATTATGGTGAAAAAGAAAAACAAATGATTAACGAAGTCGAAGATATTGAATCTGAATTAAACGGTTCAAAAGAAAAGCTTTAATTTTCTTCTAGCATAATATTTATTAACGAATAAACTTAGCTAAGGGGTTAAATTTGAAACATTCGAAGTACAGAAATACGGGGCTCTTATTCGAGCTTATTACCCGACAAATAACGGCGGATATTCTTAATAAAGAAAGCAAGTCTTCTGCGATTAACATTTTAAAAAAGAATTTTAATAAAAAATCACAGCTTTTCAAGGAAAATCAGCTTTTTAATGTTATAATAGAAGCAAAATATGCCGATAAGGATCGAGCACATCATTTAGTTGAAACTACAATTAAAGCTTATAATAAAGTAATTGATCGTAAAAAACTCCAAAGAGAGAAATACGAACTTATTAAACAAATAAAAGAAAATTTTGATATAAACGATTTTTTTAAGTCTCACGTTTCGAATTATAGACTCTTAGCCGCTATTAATAATGTTTTGCATGAGGATTATTCTAACCCCGCAGTTAATTCTAAAAATCATTTTACGATTGTAGAACATATTACTAGAAAGGTTGAGAAAAAAGAAGCACAGTTATTGGATAAAATGAGAAAGGAAAACAAAGATTTGCGTTCCTTAGCTTATAAAATCTTAGTTGAAAAGTTCAATAACAAATATAAGAGCTTGTTACCTGAACAAAAGAATGTTTTAAAGGAATTCATAAACAATATATCAAATACTAATGGATTGAATGAGTTTATGGAATCTAAGTTCAAATTAATATCTCATAGTTTAAAAAAGGTATTTCCAAAAATAGGCAATAAAGTAGTCAAGATAAAGATTAGAGAATGTATTAAATTGATTGAAGAAGTTGACACGTCTAAGGGGAAAATTACTGACAATGTATTAAAATTAATGAGATTCTATCAGCTCTTAGAGGATGTTAAGCATGCAGTCAGATCTTAGAGAATATATTAGAGAACTTATTAAGAAAGAGCTAGAAGAAGCTAGCGTAACTGGTAATATTCCTGGATACCAAACACCTAATGCGTTTGGTGATAAAGATGAAGACGATTTAAAACTTTCTGATGGTATGGAAGTAGTAAAGGAAAATTATTGGCACTATCGTAACGATGAAAATTATACGACTAAACAAAAATTAGCTAAGTCTATGTCGAATATTAGAGACAGTATTTACATGATAGAAAGAGCCGTAAAATATAATATTAAATTGAAAAATGAAATGAAATTTGAATCTGCTGACTATATGAAACGAACAAAGACGGCCTTAAACAGAATATCAGAACGATTACTTAGACTCTCAACAAAAGTTAAGGAACTAGTATAATGAATAAAGCATTATTAGTAGATATAATCCCATTTGAAGTAACTCCAGAACAAATAAATGAATCCATTTCAAGCAATAATGGTAGATTAATTGTAAAGGGAGTTTTACAAAGAGCTGAGTCTCAGAATCAAAATGGTAGAGTTTATCCAAAGGATATTTTAGTTAGAGAAGCAAAAAAATATACCAGTGAATTTATCAAACAGCGTAGAGCTATGGGTGAATTAGATCATCCGGATAGTTCAGTTGTCAATCTTCAAAATGTATCTCACAATATATTAGAAATGCATTGGGGCGGAAATGACTTAGTTGGTACTGTTGAAGTATTGAGTACTCCTGCTGGTAATATATTAAAGGAACTATTTAAAAGCGGTATAAAATTAGGTATTAGCTCAAGAGGTTTGGGATCTATTAAACAAGAATCAAAGGGTGATGAAGTTCAAGGGGATTTTGAATTAATTGCGTTTGACTTCGTATCTAATCCGTCTACACACGGCGCATTTCTCAGTCCAATATCAGAAGGAAAATCAAATAGGAAAATTTCTTCTAGTTCTAGCAAATGGGCAATGGTCGAATACGACATACAAAACATTTTAACAGGAAAATAAGATGGCCAAAAAAGAAAAATCTATGAAACTAAAAGAATTATTAGACGAAACAATAGGTGGATTAGTAACACTTAAACCAATTCATAATTTTGAATCTAAAGTTGGTAAAAAAATGAATAGTACACAGCTATTATCTATTGCTAAAAATTTAGTAGCAAAAGAAGAAGATGAAAGATTAATGACTAGAGAAGACTTAATTGAAAAGGTTCATAATTTTGGAAGCTATGGTCCATCTATTTACAAAAAACATAATTTAGCAGAAGTTGCAAACATGTTTGTTGAAATTTCTAAGTCAGCACAAAAACATGTTGTAGATGAAACAGCTGATTGGTTTGATAAGGTAACTGTTCAACGTAATATGAATGATCTTAAAAAACAGGCCGGCGGATTTCAGAAAATTGCAAATGAAGCTCAATCACTTCAAGATAGAATGGCCGCTTTGTACGAAGATATGGGTGGAATCTTAAATCGGTATTTTGAAATAAGAGAATTGAACGAAGAGGACTAGATGGCAATATACGTTAAGGTTATAAATAATAAGTTTGAATTAGCTCTCAAAAAATTTAAGAAAAAAGTAAAAGATGCTGGTATACTACATGAAGTACAGCAGCGTCAGTTTTATGAAAAACCCTCAGCTATAAAAAGAGAGCGAAAAGCTCGTGGTCTGGTGCGCGCCAGGATTAAATCAAAAAAAGCCGCACTTTAGAATATATTAAGTATATTTATTAAAAATAATAATGCACTCACATTCGTTGAGTGTTTCGAAATTAATCAACCGATTAAAGTTCCCAATAACTTTACAATGTAAAATCTCTTATAAGGAGAATTAATATGGATAAATTAATCCAGGAAGCAATCGCTGACGCAAAAGCAGTACGCGAAACCGCGCTAGCGAATGCTAAATTAGCTCTCGAAGAGGCCTTTACTCCACATCTGAAATCAATGCTTTCTAAAAAGCTTCAAGCTGAAATGGAAGGCGACGATGAGGAAGACGGTGATAGTTCTGTTGAAGAACAGGATGAAGAAGAAGGTGATGAGATAGAAGAGGAAATGGATTCTTCTGAAATAGGTGCCGCTGACAATAAAGAACCTGAAGCCGCTGCTTCTGAAGCAGATGCTCAAGGTCCTGAAGAAGAAGGCGCTCCAGCTGAAGCTGGTATGGAAGATGAAGATGCCGAAAAAGTTGATCAAGCCATGGGCGAAAATCAAGAAATGGGCATGGAAGACGAAGATGCTGAAAAAGCTCCTGATCAACCAATGGGTGAACAAGATGAACCCGCAATGGATGATGAGGATGAAGATCCAGATCTAGAAGAAGTCCTCAGACAACTCGAACAGGAAATGGGCATGGAAGATGAAGAAGGCGAGGAAGAAATTCCGGAACCAGAAATGCCAGCAGAAGATGAAGAAGTTCCAGAAGCTCCGGAAGCTCCAGCAGCAGAATATGCTGATGAAGACGAGGATCTTGACTTGGATGAAATCATCAAAGCACTTTCCGAAGAAGAAGGTATGGAAGACGAAGATGAAGAGCCTGTTGCTGAAGAAGATGAACCTGAAGATCCAGCTGCTGAACTCGAAGAGTACAAGCAAACTGTGATGTATCTGAAAGATAAACTTTCAGAGGTAAATCTTTTGAATGCAAAGCTACTTTATACGAATAAGCTATTCAGAAGTCGTAACGTAACTGAAGCTCAAAAAATGAAAGTAATTGAACAGTTTGATCGCACTACTAACGTACGTGAAGTTAAACTTGTTTATACTACATTCGCTGAGTCAATGAAACGTAAATCGATGAATGAATCTGCTAGACGTAAATCTGCTGCTTCTAAGCCTATTAAATCAACCACTTCTAAACGACCTATCATCGGCGAGCAAACAGACTTTAAAGCTCGTATGAAGAAATTAGCAAACATTATTTAATTGGAGAAACTCAATGTCTTTTAACAAAGAAATCAAAGATGTAATGGGTGGGTACAATCCGCATAATGTGCTTTTAGATTCCTCACGTAAATTGGTCAACAAGTGGGAGCCAACAGGCCTACTCGAAGGACTTAAAGACGAAAAAGAAGCTCCTGGAATGGCTGTTCTCTTGGAAAACCAAGCGAAGCAGTTAATTGATGAAGCTTCTCAAGTGGGAACTTCAGCAAACCAAGAACAATGGAGTGGCGTTGCCCTTCCATTAGTTCGTAGGATCTTTGCTGAACTATCTGCACAGGAATTTGTTTCTGTACAACCTATGAACCTACCATCTGGTCTAATTTTTTACTTAGACTTCAAATATGGTTCAACACAACAGGGTGAAAATAATCATGCCAAAGCAAGTGACTTGTATGGCGATACTTCTAGCTCTGGCGACCCTTCCGGCGGTCTTTACGGTGCCGGTAAATGGGGTTACTCAATAAACGACTCAGTTGCTTCAGTAGCAGTTTCGGATGCAAACTCTGCAACCGCTTCTGTAGCTGACGTACATTTCGATGCAAACCTTTCAGCTTCGGCTGCAGCAGGATCTCTTACTAAGATTTCCTTTACTGCACCAACTGATGGCGATATAGACGGTGCGAAAGCATGGGCTATAATGTCCGGTTCAGCGGCTGCAAAGATTAGAGCTCATTACCCAGCGTTCACTACAATTAGTGGTACTACCGTATCAATGATCGTATCAGGTTCGATTGGTAAAGATACTCCATTGGCAGACGTCGTTAATATTGCGTATCACGTAGCTCCATCTGACACCTCACGTGGTGACTTCGAAACTACATTTGCTTCAGAAGGATCTAATCCTGAAGAATCTAATGCTGGTATTCCTGAAGTTGACATCCAGATGCGTTCAATCGCAATCACTGCTAAGACTCGTAAGTTGAAAGCTGTATGGACTCCTGAGCTTGCTCAAGATCTTAACGCTTATCATGCTGTCGATGCTGAAGCAGAATTGACTGCAATGCTTTCTGAGTATGTAACCATGGAGATCGATTTGGAAATCATCGATATGTTAAAATCTAACGCATCTGCTAAGACCGAAAACTGGTCCGCACGCGTTGGATATGAATATTCCGGTGGTGAATACACTGAATTATCAGGTGCATCAAATGCCTACACAAAAGGCGATTGGTATCAAACACTTGGTAACAAAATACAATCCGTTTCTAACGCAATCCACAAGAAAACTCTACGTGGTGGCGCAAACTTCATCGTGGTATCACCTGAAGTTGCTACTGTTCTTGAGTCAATTCCTGGATTTGCTACAGATTCAGATGGTGATGTGACCAAATCATACGCTATGGGCGTTCAAAAAGTTGGTATGTTAAACAACCGTTTCAACGTGTTCAAGAATCCTTATTTACAAGATGATCAAATCTTGGCTGGATTCAGAGGCGCACAGTTCCTAGAAACAGGTGCTGTATATGCTCCGTATGTTCCGTTGATCTTAACACCAGTTGTTTATGATCCAACTAACTTCACTCCTCGTAGAGGCGTGATGACTCGCTACGCTAAGAAAATGGTTCGTAATGAATTTTACGGCCTGATCAACGTCGCACATACAGATAACGTCTAATTTAGGCTTTATATTTGTATCAGTATTAAAGGGGCTCTTTTGAGCCCCTTTTTTATTTTAGCGGTTACAAGTTCGGGTTTATGATATTTATTACAGAGTAAATATGTACATAGCTTGGAGAATAAAATGGCTGTAACAATATGGCAAGGAAGTAGCACATTTTCTTCTGGTCAAACACCTTACGGTTTTTATGATGCCGATAGTGAATTCACATCTTCTGCAGATAAATTTGCAGATTGGTCCGGAAGACGATTAGGGTATCCGATTGTAGATGTAGAATTACAATCCGGATCTTTTTATGCATGCTTTGAAGAAGCTGTATCAGAATATAGTGCTCAGGTAAACCAATTTAATATTAGGGATAATTTACTTCATCTAAAAGGTCAAGTTACCGGGTCAACTAATGATTTTACACACAAGAGAATAACACCAAATTTAGGAAATGTTATTAATATTAGTCAGCAATATGGTGCTGAAGTTGGTGTAGGTGGATTTGTAGATTGGCAAAAAGGAAGTATAGATGTTGTTAGTGGAAGTCAAGATTACGATCTAAATGCATTGTATGCTAGTGTATCTCATTCTGGAGAAGCAATTGAAATTAAGAAAATTTTTCATGAAGCAAAACCAGCGGTTAACAAATATTATGATCCGTATTCAACTACGGGTTATGGAACAGCAAATTTTGTAGAAGGGTTTGGATTTGGTCAATTTTCTCCGGCTACATCATTTGTTTTAATGCCAGTTTTCGAAGATTTACTTAGATTACAAGCAATAGAATTTAATGATCAAATTAGAAAATCAGCGTATTCTTTTACTCTTATTAATAATAAATTAAAATTGTTTCCAATACCATTAAGCGATTATAAATTATGGTTTGATTATATTGTTGTTTCAGATAGAGACAATTCAACACAAGCAAATTATAGTGGATCTGCTGATGTTATTTCGGATTTTTCCAATGTTCCGTATGATAATATGCAATATAAGTTTATTAATGATGTAGGAAAACAGTGGATCAGAAAATATGGATTGGCATTGTGCAAAGAACTTCTAGGTAATATTAGGAGTAAATTTGGATCAGTTCCCATTCCAAATTCAGAAATTAACATGGATGGCGAAACTTTACGTAGTGAAGCTACCACGGAAAAAGAAGCTTTAATTGCAGAGCTTAGAGAAACATTAGAACAAACCAGCAGAAGGATAATGATGGAAGCTGATAGCGAAGAAGGTGCACGTTTACAGGAGAAACTGAGTAAAGTACCGCTTAGCATTTATATAGGATAACTCAATGGCTGGAAGATTTATACGGAACAGGGATTTAGACTTTTTCGATACCGTAAATAAGGAAGTATTGGGGGACCCAAAAACCAGTAAAGATGGTATAATAAATCAAATTGTACATCTCTACAAGGTAGATGCATACGAAACTGAAACAAACCTTTATGGAGAAGCTTCTAGTGGAAAGGCTTGGAGTAAGGGAATTAAATTAGCTTGTACTATTGAAGCTGAAGATTTTGATTTTGAACAAACTGAATTCGGTCCAGATTTAAACCAAAATGCAACGTTTGGTTTTTTAAGACAATCATTAATAGATTCGGATGTTATAGTTGATATTGGGGATTATTTAGAATGGAATTATGCTTATTGGGCAATTAATGCAGTTAACGAAAATCAACTTGTTGGAGGAATGTTTGATCAAAATCACTCTGTAATAGCAACGGCTTATTTAACAGAAGTTACTAGATTAAACGTTGAAAGAACTAGAGCACAGTAATGGCAAAGAAAACACCAAAAAATAGACAAACGGAAGCAGAAAAGAGAAATAGAGGTCGTGAAGTTTCTAGAGCATCAGATACGACAAAAAATCTTTCGGTCGGTTTATTAGATATTGATTCAGCTATATTTTATTATTTTGAAAATGTAATAAAGCCCACTATAGTAGAGCATGGAGAACAAGTAAAGGTTCCAGTTATTTATGCAAATCCAGAACGATGGGCTGCTATACAACGACAGGGTTACATACGAGATCGTAAAAGAAAAATAATGGCTCCGGCAATTGCGTTTAAACGTACATCTATGACTAAGGATGAATCAATTCCAGTAGATAAGTTAGATCCACAATCTCCAAAACTTTTTCAAACATTTCAGTCACAGTATACTAGAGAAAACAGATATGATAAATTATCTGCTCTTAAAGGAATTATTCCAAAGAAGGAAATGTATGCAGTTTCAGTTCCTGATTATATGGTATTAAGTTACGATTTTACAGTCTGGACTAGTTTTACAGATCAAATGAATTCTGTTGTTGAAAAGATTAATTGGGCTGAAGGTTCTTATTGGGGAGAACCAGGAAAATTTAGATTTAGAACTACCATTGATAGTTTTGAAGATGGCAGTGAGTATGAGAATGACCGGAGAAATATAAAAACTACATTTTCGGTAACCCTTAGAGGATATTTGTTACCCGAACAGTTTAATCCTGTTAATACTGAAAAATTTATAACACCAAAACAAATTACCGTAGAAAATGAAAGTGAATTAAGCATTTTACCAATAACTGATATAGATACAGAGGGTGTTAAAACAGTTAGGGTATTATCAACAGTAAACACTGGCGGTGTTACACGAACTAGTGGACAATTTGAAAACCTTAAAATAATAGCAGGTCAAAATGTATCGTTTGCTAGTGGAAATGAATTTATTCAGTACAATGGTTACAGTGAAGTAATAGATACAATAAAACTTGATGATAATGTAACATTTAATACGGTTACGGCTAGTGCTATAGAAGTTGGTGATAATATTACTATTGAATCATTTAATGTTTCTGGATCAATGACGGTTAGTGGATCTATGATAGTAAATGGCCAGACAATATTTAGACAATTGGATTCTGGTTCCGCAGCAATGATAGTTTCTGGAGCAATGGAAATCGGAGATGCAATTATAGGTGAAGCAACTCATAGTGCAAAATTAGAAATTGCAGGATTGGGTATTTTTTCAAACGTAGCGGACTCAAATATTATTGATTTAGGTGGCGACGCATTTAACTAAAGGAAACAATTAGATGGCATCCGGCCCTAAAAATAGTTTATATTTATCTGTTAGCGGTAGTGGTTTATCGGTAACAGGTAGTAATATTGAAATCCCACCTCCCACCGGTGTAACAGAAAATACGGTAAATTGGTATAATCCTGATCCCGTATTTGATACTATGGTAGTTACTGGGTTAAAATCAGATGAAGGATTGGATAAATTTTTTACAAATGAAATTAACGGTGCGTTAGAAGTAGGTGGTTTAGTTGTTTGCGGATCTGCAGTCTTTCATCAACTGGAATTAGATAAACCACATATAGTTTCTAGCAGTGTTAAACTTGTTGATGGCGCTCTTCAAGGAATAACAGAAGAAGCAAAATTAAAGATAGAAGGATTGGGTACATGGACCACCCAAAGCGCGGATACGGTAATAGATTTAGGCGATGGTTTTGAATAAAAGTAGTATTTATTAACAAATGTGTGCGCATTATTGGAGATTTTAAATGGCTCAGATTATAAAACATAGACGAGGAACCCCAGAACAGCTTAAGACTAAGACGCTTAATGCTGCAGAAATTGGAGTATCAACAGGATCATTTTTTTCCGGAACTCCAATTGTTCATATAGGTGATGGAGCAAATGCGAGTGGTTTCGTTGTCGGTCGTCTTCATTATGGTTCAACTGTACCAACATTAACTGCTGGTAATATAGGTGCATCATACAACGATATTCAATTTTATGATACAGCAACGTATAAATTAGTTTATTTACATACTGCTGGAAATTCAACTTTAGATTTAACTGGTAATATAGCCGGTCAATTTGTTACAGGTAGTTTAGGTGTTTCAGGATCCTTTACCGCAACAGGTAGTAATTTTAGTATACAGTCTGATGGTTCTGTTAGTGGTTCTGGAGCTTCAACAGGTTCTTTTGGTCACTTAGTAGGCGATGGTGGTGGAATAACAAATTTAACTTCAGCAGCAATTGCTTCATATACAAATTCTGGTAATAATAGATTAGTATCTTCTGTCGATTCATCTACAGTTAACGGAGAAGCAAACGCTACATTTGATGGAACTTTGTTATCCTTGACAGGTTCATTAGATGTTTCAGTTGATGTTGATGTCGATGGGACATTAGAAGCCGATGCAATTACTGTTGGCGGATCGGCTTTAAATACAGTTATTGCAGGAGTTACAGTAACAAACGCAACAACTGCAGCTGTAGCAACAACAGTAACCATTTCTGATAATGAATCTACAAACGAAGATAACGCAATTATATTTACTTCAGCTGGTGATGTAGATGGTGGAAATATTGGATTAGAATCAGATGGAACTTTAACATATAATCCGTCAACCGGAAAAATAACTGCAACTGGATTTATAGGTGCATTAACAGGGAACGCAGATACAGTAACTAGTGGAGTTTATACTTCAAATAATTTATCGGTTATGGCAGCAACTACATCTGCACAATTACGCGGTATTCTTTCTGATGAAACAGGAACCGGTGTAGCAGTTTTTGCAACTTCACCCACATTAGTAACACCAGCGTTGGGAACACCAGCAAGTGGTGTAGCAACAAACTTAACAGGAACCGCAGCAGGTTTAACTGCAGGAGCGGTATCTACAATAGCTGGTTTAGCACCGAATACAGCAACAACTCAAGCAACTCAACCCAATATAACAAGTCTTGGGACATTAACGACACTTACTGTAGATAGTGTAATCGTTAATGGTACAACAATTGGACATACTTCTGATACAGACTTGATGACATTAGCAGATGGTAAGTTAACTATTGCTGGTTCATTAGATGTTATGGGAACTACAACTTTTATTAGTTCTTCACAGCTTGATATCGGGGATAGAATTATAGAATTAAATGCCGGTGCGGCAGCAGGTGATGGTGGTTTTTATATTAGAGATGAAGATACGGCAGAAACTGGTTCATTACTTTGGGATGTTAGTGAAGATCGATGGATAGGTGGATTGAAAGATGCAGAAGTTAATCTAGTAACTATTAGTTCAACCGACACACTTACAAATAAAACTTTAACCACACCAACGATTGGTAGTTTTACAAACGCTACTCATACTCACGCTGACTCAGCAAACGGCGGACAGATTACTCTTGGTACTGGAACAACAGGAAATTATGTATCAACAGCGGTAGCAGGAAGTGGTATAGATGTAAGCGGTGCAACGGGTAATGTAACAATATCCATTGGGACAGGTGAAGTTGTTAACGCAATGATAGGCGATGATGAAATTGATTCAGAACATTATGCGGCAGGTTCTATTGACAATGAACATTTGGCAGATGATGCAGTAGATAGCGATGAGTTGGCCGCTGGTGCGGTTGACGACGCTCATCTATCCGATGGTGTAGCCACAGGATTAGCAGGAGCAGGAACGACTGCCACAAGTGGAGTGATAAATGTAATTGGTGGAGATGGTATAACTGCAAACGCTAATGATGTTGCAATAACATCAGCACAGACAACTATTACATCATTATTAGCAACAGATATAAAAATTGGTGAAGATGACCAAACAAAAATAGATTTTGAAACCGCAGATGAAATACATTTTTATGCGGCTAATGTAGAACAAGTTTATTTGGGCGATAATATATTCGGACCACAATCCGATAGTGATGTCGATTTAGGTTCTACAGGAGTTCGTTGGAAAGATGTTTATGTTGATAGTATAACTGTAACTGGTGAAATAGATGGTGATTCATTAGATATTGAAGGTAATGCAGATATTAATGGAACAGCAAACTTGGATGATGTTGATATTGATGGAACACTTAATGTAGCTGGAGTTGCAGATTTTGTAGGCGAGTTACATGCTCAAGCAGGGTTCCAAGTTAGTGCTTCTGCTTTAGAAGTTGGTAGTGATTTAAAATTAAATTATTCAACAACTACTGTACCAAGAATAATGTATCAAGCAGCTGACGAAACTGTAGATTTCGTTACGGCTCCATCAAGTACCAGCACCAATGGTGATACAGCTGGAGAATATGTACAATGGAATGGTTCAGCTTGGGCCATGACTCAAACAATAGATGGCGGATCATTTTAATGCCAAAAGATAGTCCAGTAGGTAGTAGTAAAAAATTTCAGAAAGAAGTTAGAGATTGGATTAAGGATATTGCAGAATTACATAAGAAATTGGACCAGCTAAATAGACAGGTTCAAAAGGATAAAGGATTTACACAAGTTCAGAGAAATATGGATTATGTGTCCAAAGCCAGCAAAGATTTTTTTCGTAGTGTAAAACAGCTATTTGTAGTAGTCAAGTAGTAGTAACTGGGTAAATACCCGCGTAGATAAAGGAGCCGTTATATAATGGCACAAATAATTAAGCTTAGACGTTCGTCGACAGCCGGAAAAGTTCCAACAACTTCCGATTTAAATTTAGGCGAATTAGCAATAAACACAAACGATGGTCGAATATTTTTCGAAAAGAATGATGGTTCCGCCGCTATAAAACATGTTATAACTTCAGACTCGCAAACAACTGGATCAATTGAAGTAACTGGTAATGTATCTGGCTCATCAGTTTCTACTGGTTCATTTGCTCAAATAGATATAGATACTAAAATTGGTAGGCCTGCTGATTCTGATACGTATATTGATTTTACAACTGCTGATGAAATTAATTTTTGGGCTGGTGGTCAAAGAATACTAAGTATAGATGAAGCTGCTAATGATGAAGTAGTTATTGGTGATGGTGGAGATGTAAATTTCAGAGCCGCAACAGCTGGTGAAGGATATAATTTTTATGTAAAAAGTAGTAATGCTGGAGGTATTGATAATTCAGTAGGTGTTCGAACTCAATCACCACAATCTGTATTGGATGTTACTGGTGATTTTCACGTTTCTTCTCATATAACTGCTAGTGCACACATAAGTGCTTCAGCAACTTCAACTGCTTCGTTTGGTGCTGGTTATATTGATGGTCCTTCTCCCAGGTTCGGTATTGGAACAACGACACCAGCTACAGCATTACAAGTTTCAGGAAGTCTTAATATATCGCAGCAAACAATACCTTCAACTGTTACAACTGCTCTAGATTTTGCAGATTCAAACAATTTTAAAGTTACCCTTGGAACCGATACTACATTAAGTTCCAGTAATGAGGCTTCGGCTATAGGTTCTACCGGAGTTGTTGTCTTAGTTCAAGATGGCACCGGTGGTCGTACGGTTGCATTACCAGCCACATGGAAAACACCTAAAGGTCAAAGTATTTCTTTTGATACTGGCGCAAATGATATTAATATAATTTCGTACTATGTTATTGATGGTTCTACTGTGGCTATCAACTACATGGGTGACTTCTCATAATGAGATTAGGTGATGGATAATGCCAGGTGGATTTGGATTTTTTAAGAAATATCAGTGGAATACAACTGTAAGTACTAGTAAGTCGACAACGACTACATACAATACTACTACAACGTACAACACAACTACTACTTTTACAACAAGTAAAAATACCACTACGACTTGGAATACGACAGCAACTGTCAGTACAACCAGATCTACAAGTAAAAATACTACTACGACTTGGAATACAAGTAAAGAAACGACTACTACTTACACTACGACTTGGAATACATCCATATCAACGGCAACAACTAGGTCTACAAATACAACTACTCAATATACTACTACTTGGGAAACTTCTGTAGCTACAGCAACAAGTAAAAGTACAAACACAGTAACCCAGTATACTTCAACTTGGAATACTTCTTTAGCTACTCAGACGACGGCTTCAACTACTACTCAATATACTACGTATTTTCCAACATCTAGGCAGACGAGTCATAGTACAACTACTACTTACACTACTACTTGGGAAACGAGTAAAAATACGTCTACCAGTAAAAGTACGAATACTGTTACCACTTACACTACTACTTGGAATACTACTTTAGCCACGTCTACAAGTAGGCCGACCAATACGACTACTACTTACACTACTACGTGGAACACTAGTAAAAATACGTCTACCAGTAAAAGTACGAATACCAATACTGAGTATACTACTACTTGGGAAACAACGCTAGCTACGTCTACTAGTAAAAGTACGAATACTGTTACCACTTATACTACTACTTGGGCAACTACTTTAGCTACGTCTACAAGCAAAAGCACAACTACGACTTACACTACTACGTGGAACACTAGTAAGAATACAGCAACAACTACGACTTATACTACAACGTGGGAAACTACTTTAGCTACAGCAACAAGTAGAAACACGACTACTACTTATACTACTACGTGGAACACAACGTTGTCTACAGCAACAACTAGATCTACTAATACGACTACTACTTATACTACTACGTGGAACACAACGTTGGCCACAGCAACAACTAGAAGTACGACTACTGAGTACACTTCAACTTGGAATACTACTTTAGCCACAGCAACTAGTAGATCGACTAATACAACTACGACTTACACTACTACGTGGAACACTAGTAAGAATACAGCAACTACAAGAAGTACAACCACGGAGTATACTACTACTTGGGAAACTACTTTAGCCACAGCAACAAGTAGAAACACGACTACTCAATATACCACTACGTGGGCAACTACTTTAGCTACAGAAACTACTCAAAGCACAACTACTACTTATACTACAACGTGGGCAACTACTTTAGCTACGTCTACAAGTAAATCGACTAATACGACTACTACTTATACTACAACGTGGTCAACAAGTAAGAATACGGCAACTACTAGAAGTACTAATACCAATACTGAGTATACTACAACGTGGGAAACTACTAAACAAACTAATACTACAAGAAGTACAACTACTCAGTATACAACTACTTGGGAAACTACTTTAGCCACAGCAACTACAAGAAGTACAACTACAACTTATACGACTACTTGGAATACGACACTGGCTACATCTACAAGTCGAAGTACAAATACAACTACTACTTACACTACAACGTGGTCTACAAGTAAAAATACAGCAACAAGTAGAAACACAACTACTACGTATACTACAACTTGGGCAACAAGTAAAAATACATCGACAAGCAAATCTACTACAACTACTTGGGAAACTACTTTAGCCACAGCAACTACAAGAAGTACAACCACGGAGTATACTACAACGTGGGAAACTACTTTGGCTACATCTACAAGTAGATCTACAAACACAACCACTACGTATACTACAACTTGGAATACAACATTAGCCACAGCAACTAGTAGATCGACTAATACAACTACGACTTACACTACAACATGGTCAACAAGTAAAAATACATCTACTAGTAAAAGTACTAATACGGTAACTCAATACACTACAACATGGTCAACAAGTAAAAACACATCTACCAGTAGAAATACAACTACAACTACTACTTACACTACTACCTGGGAAACAACGTTATCTACTGCAACAAGTAGAAGTACGAATACCGTTACCACTTACACTACAACGTGGTCGACAAGTAAGAGTACATCTACAAGTAGAACTACGAATACAGAGTACACAACATATTTTCCAACATCTAGAACAACGGCTAAAAATACAAATACTGAATATACTACATCATGGAATACTAGTAGAACTACGAATCATGCTACTACCACTACGTTTGATACTTCTACTACATTTGAAACTAGCAGTATAACAAACAGAACTACATCAACTACCACTACGTTTGATACTACAACTACATTCAATACTAGTAGCATAACAAATAGGACTACAACAACGACTACTACGTTTAATACTACTACAACGTTTGAAACGAGTAGTATAACTAACAGGACAACGTCAACGACTACTACGTTTGATACTTCTACTACATTTGAAACTAGTAGTATAACGAATAGAACTACATCTACTACAACAACCTTTAACACAACTACAACGTTTAATACGAGTAGCATAACGAATAAGTCTACAACAACTACTTTTAATACAACTACAACCTTTGAAACTTCTCAGTCTACGACTACAACATTTAATACGACTACGACTTTTGAAACTAGTAGTATAACAAATAGGTCTACTACTACGACGTTTACTACGACTACGACCTTTAACACAAGTAGTATAACAAACAAAACTACGTCAACTACTACTACGTTTGATACTACAACTACATTTAATACGAGTAGTATAACGAATAAGTCTACTACTACGACGTTTAATACCACTACAACATTTAATACGAGCAGTATAACGAATAAGACTACGTCAACTACTACTACGTTTGATACTTCTACGACATTTAATACGAGCAGTATAACGAATAAGAGCACTACTACTACGTTTGATACTTCTACGACTTATGAAACGAGTAGTATAACAAACAGAACTACATCAACTACCACTACGTTTGATACTACAACTACATTCAATACGAGTAGCATAACGAACAAGTCCACAACAACTACTTTTAACACAACTACGACTTATAATACTAGTAGCATAACGAATAGAACTACATCTACCACAACAACTTTTGATACCACTACGACATTTAATACAGTTACTCAGTACACTACTACCTGGGAAACAACGTTAGCTACGGCAACAAGTAGAAATACAACTACTCAGTACACTACAACGTGGAATACAAGTAAGAATACGGCAACTAGTAGAACTACAAATACAACGACGACTTATACTACAACGTGGAATACAAGTAAGAATACGGCAACTAGTAGAAGTACAACGACTACGTACACTACGACGTGGAATACTAGCAAAAATACGTCCACTAGTAGAACTACAAATACAACGACTACGTACACTACAACGTGGAATACAAGTAAGAATACATCGACTAGTAGAAATACGACTACTCAGTACACTACGTACTGGCAAACTACTAAGACAACTTCTACAACATTCAATACGACTACAACTTTTGAAACTAGTAGTATAACAAATAGGGCTACTACAACGGCATACACTTCTAGTTGGACAACGTACTTAGCAACTAGTAGAAGTACGACTACTGAGTATACTACTGAGTGGCAAACTTCAAGAATTACAAATCATGCTACTACAACATCTTGGACTTCTAGTTGGACTACTTACTTAGCAACCAGTAGAAATACAACTACTACTTACACCACAACTTGGCAAACTTCAAAAACTACAAATCATGCTACTACAACATCTTGGACTTCTAACTGGACTACATCTAGGGCAACAAGTCATAGTACTACAACTACTTACACTACATCTTGGACTACTTACTTAGCAACCAGTAGAAGTACGAATACAGAGTACACTACGACGTGGCAAACTTCAAAAACTACAAATCATGCTACTACAACATCTTGGACTTCTAGTTGGACTACTTACTTAGCAACCAGTAGAAATACGAATACAGAGTACACTACGACGTGGCAAACTTCAAAAACTACAAATCATTCTACTACAACATCTTGGACTTCTAACTGGACTACATCTAGGGCAACAAGTCACAATACTACAACTACTTACACTACATCTTGGACTACTTACTTAGCAACTAATTACTCAACAACGACAACATATACTACGTACTGGAATACTTCTTCCATAACAAGGAGAGAGACTACAACATCTTGGACTTCTAGCTGGACCACATCACGAAGTACACATCACGATACTGAAACGGTATACACTACGTACTGGAATACTTCACATAGCACAACGACTACGTACACTACGACTACAACGTTTAGCACATCGACTACCTATTATACGGAACAAAATACTACCACTACGTATACAACAAGTAAGAATACGAGTGTGACTACGTATTATGAAACCAGTAAAAATACCAGTACTGCGTATAGTACAACAACGACTTATGAAACATTAACGTATTATGTTACTAGTTGGACAACACAGTGGCAAACTTCTGCGGGATGCTTTGGTAAGACTCAAAATATTATGTTAGCTGATGGAACCAGTAAACAATTAGCTGATTTAACACTGTGGGAAAATGTTGAACATTATGAAGATGGATCTGGCAGTGGCCATTGGAAGGGAGTAACGGATACAGGAAATTATATGGGTTCAGGATCATACGGTTGGGTGTGTGATATAGATGATCCGGATCACCACATGTATGAGTATTATGGTATTACTATAGACATTCCTATATATTATACAGGAAGTTTCACAGAAGTTAAATCTATGAGAATGGATGATTTACCGGTTAGTGATGGCACTTCAGGTTCAGCAGATGATTGGGATACGTATAAAGATTGGACTGCAAATACAACTGCTACATTTAATACAGAAACATCTAATCTTCGTGGATATTTTCCTGGTACTTATGATGCGTATTATAAAATAACGTTTGCAAATGGTACAGTAATAGATGTTACGTATGAACATCCCACGTTTGTTAAACAAGCTAGTAGTGGAGTATTCAAATTTGTCAAGGTTCAAGATTTGACTACTAATGATCAAGTTATGGATGTGAATAAGAATTTAGTGGGAATAACATCAATAGAGCTTTTTGATGATCTATCCACTCCTTTTGAAACGGTAAATATGAATGTAGAAGATTGCGATGTGTACTTTATTGATGGAATATTATTTCATAATGGACCATTTTGTTTTATGCCAGAACAATTAATTTCTATGGCAGATGGAGATCTTAAAGAGATTCAACATGTAGATGTTGGAGATATGGTTCTTACATACGATCAAGAGACTGATACCATTAAGAAAAGTCAAGTTAACGAAATAATGGAAAAAGATCATAGCGATGTGTATGAAATAGAATTAGATAGTGGTAAGATTATAAAACCAACTGGAAATCATCCAATATTAATTGATGGAAAAGGTTGGTCTACTGTTGATGGATATTCTCCAAATCATGGCGGTGGAGATGGAACAATAGAAGAAGGAGATTTTGTATTTGATGTTTCTTCTGGTGAAAAACTAAAACTAAAAATTAATAGAATAACGTATATTCCTGGAACATATACAACGTATAATTTTCTTGATATGGAATATAAGACAATAATTGCTGATGGAATTATTACACACAATAGCAAATAATAGTGGAAACTAAGCATGCCGTGGTATACAAATAGAGTAACAAACAGAACTACTTCTAAGCTAACAGCTACGTCCCACAGTACGACTACGTCTAAAAATACAAGTACAGTATATAATACTTATAAAACTACAAGTTGGACAACTGTTTATAACACAACGTTGTCTACAGCTACAAAGTGGCAAACGTCCCACAGTACGTCTACTAGTAGAAATACGACTGAATCTAGAAGTACAACTACGACGTATCAAAAATCTGCAGTAACAGGAAAAAATACTTCAACTACTTACGACACATCTTGGACTACTTACTTAGCAACTAGTAGATCTACTTCAACTACTTACACCACAACGTGGCAAACTTCAAAATCTACAAATCATGCTACTACAACATCTTGGACTTCTAGTTGGACTACATCTAGATCAACAAGTCACAGTACTTCAACGGCGTACACGTCTAGTTGGACTACTTACTTAGCAACTAGTAGAGCTACAGATACAACATATACTACGTACTGGAATACTTCATCTGTAACGAACAAGTCTACTCTAACATCTTGGACTTCTAGTTGGACTACTTACTTAGCAACTAGTAGAAGTACAGATACAACATATACTACCTACTGGGATACTTCTTCCATAACGAATAGGTCTACTACAACATCTTGGACTTCTAACTGGACTACATCTAGATCAACAAGTCACAGTACTACATCGTCGTACTCGTCTAGCTGGACTACTTACTTAGCAACTAGTAGAAGTACAGATACAACATATACTACCTACTGGGATACTTCTTCCATAACGAACAAGTCTACTCTAACATCTTGGACTTCTAGCTGGACTACTTACTTAGCAACTAGTAGAAGTACAGATACAACATATACTACCTACTGGCAAACTTCTTCCATAACGAATAAGTCTACTACAACATCTTGGACTTCTAGCTGGACTACGTCTAAAAATACTTCTCACAGTACAACGACTACGTACACTTCAACATGGAATACAACGTTGTCTACGGCAACTAGTAGAAATACGACTACTGAGTGGCAAACTTCATCTATAACGAATAAGAGCACTACTACTACGTTTGATACTTCTACGACTTATGAAACGAGTAGCATTACGAATAGAACAACTTCTACCACCACTACGTTTGATACTTCTACGACTTTCGAAACGAGTAGCATAACGAACAGGTCTACTACAACTACGTTTGATACGACTACTACTTATAATACTAGTAGTATAACGAATAAAACTACATCTACCACCACTACGTTTGATACTTCTACGACTTTCGAAACGAGTAGTATTACAAATAAATCCACAACAACTACTTTTAACACAACTACAACTTATAATACTAGTAGCATAACGAACAGAACGACATCTACTAGTAGAAGTACGTCTACAAGCAGATCTACCAATACAACTACGACTTACACCACAACATGGAATACTAGTAAGAACACGGCAACTAGTAGAAGTACGACTACGACATATACTACAACGTGGTCAACAAGTAAAAATACGTCTACAAGCAGATCTACTAATACAACTACCACATACACTACAACGTGGAATACAAGTAAGAATACAGCAACCACTAGAAGTACGACTACTCAGTACACTACAACATGGAACACTAGCAAGAATACGTCCACTAGTAGAAGTACAAACACAACTACGACTTATACTACAACGTGGTCAACAAGTAAGAATACGGCAACTACTAGAAGTACAACGACTACGTACACTACAACATGGAATACAACGTTAGCTACGTCTACCAGTAAATCGACCAATACGACTACTACTTACACTACAACATGGTCAACTAGTAAGAACACGTCAACTAGTAGAAGCACGACTACGACTTACACTTCAACATGGAATACAACGTTGTCTACGGCAACCAGCAGAAGTACGACTACTACTTGGAATACAACGTTGTCTACGGCAACTAGTAGATCTACAACCACTCAGTACACTACAACGTGGAATACAACGTTAGCTACGGCAACCAGTAGGAGTACAAATACAACTACGACTTACACTACAACTTGGAACACTAGTAAGAATACGTCAACTAGTAGATCTACTAATACGACTACGACGTACACCACAACGTGGAATACAACGTTATCTACGGCAACTAGTAGAAGTACAAATACAAACACCCAGTATACTACAACATGGTCAACAAGTAAGAATACATCGACAAGTAGATCTACCAATACAACTACGACTTACACCACAACATGGAATACTAGCAAAAATACGGCTACAAGTAGATCTACGGATACTGTTTATACTACTACTTGGACTACTAGTAGCATAACGAATAGAACAACTGAAACTGAGTACACAACTGGATTTGAAACGAGTAGCATAACGAACAGGTCTACTACGACTACGTTTGATACGACCACCACATTCAATACTAGTAGCATAACGAATAGAACTACTTCAACTACTACTACGTTTAATACAACTACAACATTCAATACTAGTAGTATAACAAATAAGTCTACAACTACAACAACTACATTTGATACCACTACGACATTCAATACTAGTAGCATTACAAATAAAACTACAACTACGACCACAACTTTTGATACCACTACGACATTCAATACTAGTAGCATTACAAATAAAACTACTTCTACTACGACTACATTTGATACGACCACAACTTTTGAAACTAGTAGCATTACGAATAGAACAACTTCTACTACCACTACGTTTGATACAACTACAACATTTAATACCAGCAGTATTACTAATAAATCTACGACTACGACATTTAATACGACTACGACATTCAATACTTCTCAGTCTACTACAACAACTTTTGATACCACTACGACATTCAATACCAGTAGCATTACAAATAAAACTACTACAACAACTTTTGATACCACTACGACATTCAACACCAGTAGCATTACAAACAGAACTACTTCTACTACCACTACGTTTGATACTACTACAACGTTTGAAACGAGTAGCATAACAAACAAGTCTACGACCACAACTTTTGATACGACCACTACATTTAATACCAGCAGTATTACTAATAAGTCTACGACCACAACTTTTGAAACAACCACGACATTCAATACGAGTAGTATAACCAACAAAACTACTTCTACTACGACTACGTTTGATACTACTACAACATTTGATACTAGTAGTATTACAAATAAAACTACTTCTACTACGACTACATTTGATACGACCACCACATTCAATACTAGTAGCATTACAAATAGAACTACTACAACTGCTTTTAATACGACTACAACTTTTAATACGAGTAGTATAACGAATAAAACTACTACGACAACATTTGATACTACAACTACGTTTGAAACGAGTAGCATTACGAACAGGTCCACAACAACTACATTTGATACTACAACTACGTTTGAAACGAGTAGCATTACGAATAGAACAACTTCTACTACCACTACGTTTGATACTACTACAACATTTGAAACGAGTAGTATAACAAACAAGTCTACAACAACTACTTTTAACACAACTACAACGTTTGAAACGAGTAGTATAACGAATAGAACTACTTCAACTACTACTACGTTTAATACAACAACTACGTTTAATACCAGTAGTATTACAAACAAAACTACAACTACGACGTTTGATACAACAACTACGTTTAATACTAGTAGCATAACAAATAGATCTACGACAACGACAACTACGTTTGAAACGAGCAGTATAACAAATAAGTCTACAACAACTACATTTGATACCACGACTACATTCAATACGAGTAGTATAACCAACAGAACTACTTCAACTACTACTACGTTTGATACGACAACCACATTTAGTACCAGTAGTATAACGAATAAAACAACTAGTACAACAACTACATTTGATACAATTACTACATTCGAAACAAGTAGTATTACAAACAAAACTACTTCAACTACTACTACGTTTGATACTACTACAACATTTGAAACCAGTAGTATAACGAATAAAACAACTTCAACAACTACTACATACGATACAATTACTGCTTTTAATACTAGTAGCATTACAAATAGAACTACAACTACAACTTATACTACAGGTTTTGAAACAAGTAGTATTACTAATAAGTCAACTACAACGACCTGGAATACAACTACAGTTTTTGAAACTAGTAGCATAACGAATAGATCAACTTCTACTACCACTACATTTGATACAACAACAGCATTTAATACTAGTAGCATAACGAATAAAACAACCAGTACAACCACAATATTTAATACTACGACAGTGTTCGAAACTAGTAGTATTACTAATAGATCAACAACTACTACATTTGAGACGTCTCAATCTACATCTACTGTTTATGATACTACTACTTCAACAACTACTACATACGAGACGTCTCAGTCTACATCTACAGTGTATAACACTACAAATGCGACTGCTACAACTACGTCTACTGCAACTACAAAGAATACTACTACAACCTTTAATACGCTCAGGGAAACGAGTTTTTATATTGAGTAATAAGAAAATTTAGTTTTTGAAAAAAATAAAGTATATATATTAATAGAATATTGTTACATACAAGGAGTTTTAATAATGTCAGAAATGTTTAATAGAAAAGTTTTAGATGAACGAATTAGGGATTTGAATAAGCACGAAAGTCTTACTCCAATGAAGGAGGTAGAAACTTATTTTTTACGTAAAATAAGACAGGAACAGTTTGAGGCAGGATATGATGTTATGGCAGAAGAAATGCCATGTTTTAGAACATTAAATTATACCGAATATGCTGGAAATATGATAGTTCACCCACTAAATGGAATGTTAAGAGTTCAGCAAATACAAGAAGCGTATCATACAGATAATGATTCTGAAATTTTAGACTATGCAGGTTGGATAAAAAATAGGGTGGAAACGGGAATAGCAAACAAATACACAGATAGAGAGAAGTTTGCTCAATATAAACCACGTGGACATATTGTGATATTAGCAGGTTCTAATAAAATAAAAGAGCGTCAGTGTTTAAATAAATTAAGACATATTAATGATACGTATTTTGGAGATACTTATTTTAAACCACATCCAGTTACTAATCATACTATTATTGGAGAAATTAAGGATTTATTTGGACAAGAAAACGTTCTTCCTAGAGAAGCTGATGTTTATCAATTTATTAAAGAGGCTGATGTTGTTCATACTACACATTTAAGTGAAACTGCATGTACTGCCGCGTGTTTAGGTAAAGAGATTGATCCTACGGATGTATGGCAAGACTTGTTCATGTCTTCTTTTTATCATTTTAATAGATTTATTTTTGATCATGCTTTCGACGGAAATGCTATAGAGTGGATTAACAAAACAATGTCAAGTTATAAGTCAGGTGTTTTTAATCCACAAGTCGACGAAAATTGGAGAGACAAGGTAGATAAATACCTTTCGTATATTCGTGAAAAAAGAAATAAATATAAAATGTGGTATATAGAAGTTCCTAAGAAAAAATAAAAAATGTATGAAACTTCACGATGCTAATTCATTTCTAGAGCACAGGAAAAAGCAAGAGCAGATACATTTAGAAAAAATAAAAAACAGTAAAAATCCATTAGATAGTATTTTAACTGTTGAAATAAATGCTACTGAATTGTGCAATAGAAAGTGTGTTTTCTGTCCTAGACATGATCCTAAAGTTTATCCAAATAGAAATTTAAATATGAGTGAAGAGGTTGCAGATAAAATTGCAACTAATTTAGCGAATGCAAATTATTCTGGTCGTTTGTCATTTAGCGGTTTTGGTGAAAATTTATTAAACAAAAAATTTGATAAAGTTATACAAATGATGCGATCTAAGTTAAAGGATAATTGGTTTGAATGTAATACAAACGGAGATATTTTAGACGTAGATTACGTAACACGTTTGTATGATGGTGGGTTGGATATGTTGTACATTAATTTGTATGATGGTCCAGAACAAGCAGATCATTTTGTTGAATTAATGGAGGCTTCTAACATACCAGTTTCTAGGTATCAGCTTAGAGCCCATTGGGTTGGAGCTATAGAAGATTACGGATTAAAATTGAACAATAGAAGTGGAGTAATAAATTGGATAGACATAGATGAAGATGATATATCAAATTTAATTGGTTCTAAATGTTATTATCCGTTTTATAAAATGTTTGTTGATTGGAATGGAGATGTTTTATTTTGTTCTAATGATTGGGGTAGAGAAATTATAATTGGTAATATAGCAAATCAATCATTGTATGATGTATGGATGTGCGATGAGATGAAAAAAATTAGACTTAGATTAGCAAATGGAGATAGAAGTGAAAGTCCGTGCAATAAGTGTTCAGTTGGAGGTACATTATTTGGAGAACCAAGTTTTAATTTAATACAGGAGCATTATGAAAGTAGCGATAACGGGTCACACTAAGGGATTAGGCAAGGAATTATCAACAAAATTTGATAGTGTTGTTGGATTTTCATCTAGCAATGGTTATGATATATCTTCACCGTATGATAGAGCAGAGATGATGGTTAGAATAGAAGGTTGTAATGTTTTTATTAATAACGCACATTCTAATTTTCACCAAACTGAATTATTTATGGATGTATTTGAAAAATGGAAGTATAAGGAAAAAACTATTGTTAATATAATTAGTAGATCGAAGCATGCTAATATTTCAAAGGGGTTTTTGTATTCAACTTCTAAGGCATCGCTATCTCACTTATCTAATAGTTTGAAATTTAACACAGATAAGAGGTGTAGAATTATTGATATTAATCCTGGACTGTTAGATTCTGATTTACCAAGTTTAACTAACAGTGAAATGGCTGATATTATTGTATGGTGCATTAATCAGCCACAGCATATAGAAATAGGAGAAATTTCTGCATGGAATACGGCTCCTTATGTTGAAGTGCAAAGAGAGAAAGCTAAGAGGCTTTCATGAAGAAAGAAATAGTTACATTTGAAAAGTTTATTGAACCGTTAACACTAGACGAATTTTATAAACACTATTATCAGAAAAAACATTTTGTTATAAAGGCAGATGAAAATAGGTTTAAGCACGTATATCAATGGAAAGATTTTAATAATTATTTAAATGGATACCCTAGAAATGTTGGAGATTTACAAATTATAGATTATGATGATAAGGGTCATAAATATTGTTACGATAAGTTTAAAAAGGGCGCTAAATCAAATGGTCACAAGCAGTCATATCTTTCAAAAAAACAAGTGTTTGATTTATGGAAAGCAGGAAAATCGTTTATTCTACCGTTACAGGAATATCAAAAAAAGGAATTAGTTGATATTTGTTCAGCGTGTGAAATACATTACGGTTCAGGTCAAGCCAATTTATATTGTTCTCCAGTTGCAGATTCTAAGAGTTTTCCAAGTCATGCAGATAGTACAGATAATTATTTGGTTCACGTAGAGGGTAAGGTGAAATGGACATTGTATAACGAGTTTGGCCAGAACAGAACATTAGATAATACCGGAGGAGGTGTTAGTCAAAAGGAATGGGATAGAGAAATGACTATTATGAATCAGTATGAATTAGAGGCTGGAGACTTGTTATATATTCCGAAATATCAATATCATGAAGCAGTGGCTATGGGTCCAAGAATATCTATAAGCATACATTTTCATGATAAAAAAGAAGGTCAACCACAAGAATTCGGGGGACTCCGGGAAAAGTGGTACAATTGGATATTTTGGAATAAAAAACAATTTAATAAATAAACAATCATATATATTTATATGTTACAATAGGAGCTAAAAATGGCTAAAGAAAAAGAAACTAAATTCACCAAAGAAGAGTTGAAAAGCTTACAGGAAATACAATCAGGTTATCAAGATTTACAACTTAGAATGGGCGGATTAAAAATGCAACAGATTGCTCAAGATAGACAAGCTGAACGATTAATGGAGCTTGAAGATCAGTTAATGGCAGAACTTTCACAGTTAAATGAGGTTGAAAGAAACACTGCTACTGAGCTTAATGAGAAATATGGCCACGGTTCATTAAACCCGGCTACTGGTGTTTTTACAAAAGATCCGAATCTAGACAAAACCGCGTAAAAAACTTAAGAATAAACTACTCCAGTTATAATCTTTTGCGTTTTGATTAATGCGTTGTATATTTAATAAAGAATCACACTATGTTGTTTAAAATTAAAAAATTAACATCAAAACAAAAAAACCGGAGAACTTAAATGGCAGAAAGAATTGTCTCACCGGGAGTATTTACTCGAGAAAAAGATCTTTCATTCTTACCACAGGGTATTGCAGACATTGGAGCATCAATAATTGGACCAACTAAAAAAGGTCCAGCTTTTGTTCCAACTGTAGTTCGCAATTACAATGAATTTGTGGATATGTTTGGAGGTCTTGATCAAGATTTATACGTTCCCTTTACTGTTCGTGAATATTTGCGTAGCGCAGGAACAGTTACAATAGTTAGGGTTTTAGGATTAGGAGGATATTCAGTTGGTCACGTACATATTGGGGCACATAATGCCAGCGCAAGTAGCACATATCAAACGTATGCTATTTTAGCACCAAATGCTACCGATGCTGATGCAACTCTTGGGAGCACAATGGCAACAGGTACCATGGCTAATTTTAATTTAGTATCTGGCAGTCATCAATTCTCTGCATCTTTAAATCCAGCAAGCGCAAAATATGTAGAAAATGTTTTCAGCGGAAATCCACTTTCAACAGTGGCAAGTACTGGAACAGCTTCTCCATTTTATTTGTATAAAGTATATAAAGGGGCAGCAACTACATTAGCGGCTGACTCTTCATCTGCAAACGTAACTGCATCGATAGCTACGATGGATTATGCTTCAGATTATACGAATGCATCAACACCATATATTAATTCACAAAAAATAGATGGAAGTACATCGAATCTTTTCAAAGTAAAACTAAGATCGCACGGGGAAGATACTAATAACAAGTATAAGATTGGTATCTTAAACGTTAAAGCAGCAGGATCAATAGCCGGCTCAGATTATGGTAGTTTCTCACTTCAAGTTAGAGAGATTGACACACAAACTTATAAACCAAGTGATGATGTCATCGTCGAACAATGGGATAACTTAAACCTTGATCCAAATTCTGCTAATTTCTTTGCTCGCAAAATAGGTGATAGGTATGTTACTATAGATTCGCAAGGTAAGCTAACTTATAATGGTGATTGGCCAAATATGTCAAAGCACGTTTATGTTTCTGACTATGACGCAATAAAAAAAGGAACAACAGCATTAACGATAGTTCCTTTTGGTCATAGTGCAGTTCAACATGCGACAAATAGTGGTTCAGCCGGATGGGTAATAACAACAGCATCTTACATTGGTACACAAACTAACACATCAACTTCAGAATTTGATACAACTGTTTTTTATGGCTTCGATTATACGAGTCAAGATTCAAGACAGTACTTATCACCTCTGACTTCTGATGCAGCAGTTGGTACAAACGTAACGTTTAGTTTAAATGATCAAACTGGTCACCTTTCAGCTTCGTCTGGAAATTTTGGTGGATCAGCTACATTTGCTAGCGGTGCTCAGAATCTTGCGTTAGGTACATCTAATGTAGCACAGCATAAGTTCTTTGTTCCTTTCCAAGGTGGATTTGACGGAATGAATCCTGCTAATGAAAAGAAAACCGGATCAGACATAGTAGCAACAAACCAACAAGGGTTTGATTGTTCTACAGCGGCATCTAGTGGATCTGTAGCTTATAAGAGAGCCATGAATGCAGTAAGTAACCAGGACGAGTTTGACATTAACATGTTAGCTACACCAGGTTTAATCTACACTCTTCACCCGAATCCTGTTAATCATGGTATTCAATTGTGTGAAGATCGTGGAGATGCATTTTATATCTTTGATCCTTCTGCAATAGCAGATGGAATAAGTGCAACTACGAATGCAGTGTCTACGTTGGATTCAAATTATTCAGCTGCTTATTATCCATGGGTGAAAGTTCTGGATGATAGCATTAATTTGCCAACATGGGTACCACCTTCAGTTGTAATTCCAGGAGTGTTCTCTCAGAATGACAGAGTAGCACATGAATGGTTTGCACCAGCAGGTTTAAATCGTGGTGGATTGACTAACGTTCTTGAAGCAAAAACAAGACTAACACACGCTGAAAGAGATTTACTCTATGAAGATCGTGTTAATCCTATTGCTTCATTTCCAGGTCAAGGTGTAGTAGTTTTCGGACAGAAAACATTACAAGCTAAACCGTCAGCACTCGATAGAATCAATGTACGTAGATTGTTAATTAGAATTAAGAAATTTATTGCTAGTTCTTCACGCTACTTAGTATTTGAAAATAATACAGTAGCTACTAGAAATCGTTTCTTAAACATCGTTAATCCATATCTTGAATCAGTTCAGTCCAATTCTGGTCTAACTGCTTTTAGGGTTGTCATGGACGATTCTAATAATACACCTGACGTAATAGATCGTAACCAGTTGATTGGACAAATCTTTGTTCAACCTGCTCGAGCTGTTGAGTTCATTGTACTCGATTTCGTAGTACAGCCTACAGGAGCTAGTTTCCCTAGCTAAATTTACTTTAGGTATAATATAAAAAAGCCCAGATTTTATACGCTGGGCTTTTTTATTTAATTGTACTTTTTTTGCGTTTGTTGATATTTATTATCGAATATAAAATAGATTCTTTAGGAGAACTAGAATGCCACAATTGATAGATCCGAATGACATAATGTTCACTCAGTTTGAACCGAAAACACAAAACCGGTTCATCATGTATATTGAGGGCATTCCTGCTTATACCATAAAAGCTGCAGCTCGACCAAGTATTGAGTTTGAAGAAGTTGCTCTTGATCATATTAACGTTAAACGTTATGTGAAGGGTAAAGGGGAATGGCAAACATTAGACATTACGCTTTACGATCCAGTCGTTCCTTCAGCTGCACAAGCAGTTATGGAATGGGTGAGATTATCACACGAATCCGTAACCGGTAGGGACGGATACTCAGATTTTTATAAAAAGAATGTAACTTTTAACCTATTAGGTCCAGTTGGTGACATAGTCGAAGAATGGCAACTAGTAGGTGCGTACGTACAATCTGCCACCTTTGGCGATATGGATTGGGCAACTTCCGATCCAGTAGAGGTTACAGTCACGCTACGCTACGATTACGCAATATTACAGTTTTAATAACTTCACACTAGAAGTAAGCGTTTTCGGGTTTAGTTGTGGCATTCTTTGTCCGAGAATCAAGGGTTTAATATTGCAAAAATAGTTACCTAAAGACATATATATATTTAAATGGTTAACATTAAGGAGTTATAATGCCTGAAAGTAAAACGAAAGTAAAGACAAATAAGTCTGCGCCGGCAACACATCAAAAACAAAAGGAAGCACCTAAGTTTCCATCTGAAATGATTGATCTTCCAAGTAAAGGGTTAATGTATCCTAAGGGACACCCATTAAGTACGGGTACGATTGAAATGAAATACATGACCGCAAGGGAAGAGGATATTCTTACGTCTGCAAACCTTATTAAAAAGGGTGTAGTCATAGATCAATTGTTAAAATCAATGATTCTATCAGATGTAGAGTATGATGATTTGTATATCGGTGATAAGAATGCTGTTATGTTATCTGCTAGGGTTTTAGGTTACGGTAAGGATTATGAATGTGAAGTAGATTGTCCAGAATGTGGTGATACAGAAAAGGATTGTAATTTTGATCTTACTTCATTTGAGTACAAACCAATTGAAGACGAATCTTTTTATAATCGTGAAAATATTTATGATTTTATCTTACCGAATTCAGAAAGACCAATACAGTTTAGATATTTGACACATAAGGATGAAGACGCTATTTCAAGAGAAGTTTCTAGATTACAGAAAATTTCTAAAGGAGTCTCTCCTGAAATGACAACTAGACTTAGGTATCAAATAGTTTCTGTTGAGGGAGATGATTCTACTGAGACTGTAGCAAACTTTGTTCGCAATGAACTGTTTGCAGCCGATTCTAGGGCTTTACGAGAGTATATGACAGAAAAAATGCCAGATGTTGATTTCGAAAGTGCGTATGTTTGTCCATCTTGTGGGGAAACTTCCGAACTAGAATTACCGATCTCGGCAAATTTTTTTTGGCCTTCCCGATAGCCCCGGAATATAAGCCCGAAATCCACAAATCAATATTTCAGCTTTGTTATTTCAGCGAAGGTGCGTTTACCTTTGACGCTGTATATGACATGCCAATCTATCTGCGTAGATTCTATATGCAAGAACTTGTAAAACAAAAAGAGTTAGAACAAAAACAAATAGACGGTGCTAAGGGAAAATCTTCCCCATCGAAACCACCAATTAGACGTTAAACATAATTCCGTTTAAGCGTATTTATACATGTATTATAATATGCAAAAATCTATAGGAGTTATCCATGTCAAGATCTAAAAAATTAGTACGAGAATTTAAAGGTGTAATGGCCGGCGCCTTAGCTGGATTTATTTATAAGTACCTTAAGGGAGATAGATCTGGTGCGGCTAGAATTAAAGATGCAGCAGTTGATGTTGATCCACATCTTGAAAAGCAGTTTGATGAATTGGAAAAATCAATAGAAAAAACTGCTAAGGTTACAGATAAACATGTAAAACACTTAGATCCAGAGAGGCAAAAAGACCTTAAAAGGTTAGCTCAGAAGTGGGAATCAAAACATTCAAAAAAATAACTGGGAAGTAAACAGTGCCCCAAGGAAATAAAGATAAAATAAACGAGTCTAAAAAGCTTATTGCTCTTAGGAAAGCTGAAGCAGACGCTCTTAAGGCAGTATACCAAGCTACCGGTAAAACTGCCGAAGAAATGGAAAAGCTTAATAATGCGTATAAAGTTGCAGAACAAGCTACTAAGGATTACCATAAAAATTTAAAAAAGGCTGTAAAAGGCGCTGACGATTGGAATGATCGTATGATCGATATGACCAAGAACATGCAAAAAGGTATTGGTCAGGGTAAAGATTTTGACAGGTTTATAGGGAGAATGGGAAAAGTAGTACTGAAATCCAAAAACAACCTGGTAGCTTTAGCCGAAGAAACTAAAAATGCGGCAAAAGAATTCGGAGTCGGTTCAACTCAATTTAAAAAATTAGATTCGTTATCAAAAGATACCGAAAATATTTTAAAGCTTACACAAGATAAGACAAAATTCGAAGCTGCTAATATGGATGCGATGATTAAACAAGCTGAAGCCGCAGCCGTACAGTTAGATAAAACAGAAGGTATTTCTAAAGCCGCTAAGAGAAGAGCAAAAGATAATATTAAAATATTAAAGACGATGAAAGCTCAACAACAGGTTATGAAAAAAATGACAAAGAGCGCAAGCATGTTTACTGATGCTATAGACGGAGCTAAAGAAGCATTCGCACAAATTAAAGCCAATCCCGTAATGGCAATTACGTTGATGGCAATGGGTGCTTTAGAAAAAGCGGTAAGCGCAGTTAATGCAGAGGCTAATAAACTAAATGATACACTTGGTATTGGATTGGTTGATTCAATGGGTGAAGCTACTAAACAGATGTCTGCGATGCCTGCATCTTCATTTATGGAGACTATTGGATTAGCACCACAAGTTGCAAGCAGAGCTAGAGAAGCAGCAAATCAAGCAGCGTTAGCAAGTAACAACTTAGATCTAATGCATGATACAACTATTGGTATAAACGATGCTACAGCCGCATTAGATTATGGAATACAAACTAGTCAAGTATCTGAACTAGCAGATAGTTTAGATGTTGCAACAAATTTAACAAGACAAGAAGCATCGGCTGCTATAAATGCTGCGGCTGCATTTGCCAAGGCGAATAAGGTTGCACCGAAGGCAGTATTAGAAGATATGGCTAACAATGCAGGTGTTCTTGCAAAGTACTCGGATGGAACTGCAGAAGGAATGGCAAGAGCTGCGGTACAAGCTGCTAAATTAGGAATTGAACTAGCTACAGTTGGTACTATGATGGATGGATTGTTAGATTTAGAAACGTCTATAGCTTCTGAATTTGAAGCATCGGTTTTATTGGGTAAAGATTTAAATTTAGATAAGGCTCGTACGTTAGCACTGAATAATGATATTGAGGGTGCAATGAATGAGATAGTTAAACAGATTGGTACAGAAGCAGATTTTCAAGCTATGAATGCTATACAAAGACAGGCTCTTGCAGATTCTGTTGGAGTTAATGTAGAAGATTTATCTCAGATGATGGCTAAGGGTGGAAAAAAATTAGAAGAGGATTATCCAAAAGCACAACTAAAAACATTAGAGGATCTTCAAAAAGCGGCAGCAATTAGAGATAATTTGCTTGGAAAAATTGTGGCGATGCTTGGAGGTCTATTATCATTTTTAATGACCGGTGGACTTCTGGGTAAACTGTGGAAAGGTCTAAAAAATAAGCTTGGAATGGGAAAACAACCAAGAAGTAAAACAGGATTGACTAAATCAGGTAAACCTGATATGAGGACTAAGAAGGGTCGAGATTTGGCCAAGAAAGCAGCGAAGAAGGCAGCAAGAGGTCCATCGAAGATTAGTAGAGCGAGTAAGTATCTAAAGAGTACAAGGGTGGGTAAAGCTGCGAGTACTGGAATGAAAGGTGTTAGAGGTATGGCAGGTGGCGGTGCCGGAGTAATAGCGAAAGGACTTGGTAGAGTTGCTCTTCCGTTAGCTGCGGTTCTTGATGGTTTACATTTATTTAAAGCATTTACTAAAAAAGATGCGACCACGAAAAGTAAGTCGGAAGCAACAGGATCAGTTGCAGGTGGATGGGCTGCCGCTGCTGGAGGTGCAAAACTTGGAGCTGCGATTGGTGCATTTGGAGGTCCAATAGGGGTTGCAATTGGTGGTGTACTTGGAGGAGCTGCAGGTTATTTTATTGGAAGTAAATTAGGAAAAGCAGTAGGTGGTGGCGCTGCTGATATTGCCGCAAAGATAGGACCTAAAGTTTCTGCAACTTGGGATTCAATAAGTGCTAGTACATCAGCTTTTGCTTCAAGCGCAAAAGAAAAAATTAGTGGTTGGGCATCAAGCGCAAAAGAAAAATTTACATCTTTTGCATCAAACGCAAAGGACAAATTTCAAGCGTTTAAAGATAAAGCTGGTCCAGTTTTATCAGGTTTAAAAGATAAGTTTGTAACATTTGCTAAGAAAGGTGGACTGGTTGGTATAGCAATGAGCAAAAGTAAAGAAGCATTATTGTCCCTGGGTAAAGCTGCGAGTACTAAAGTAAAGGCCGGTTTAGATAAAGCTAGTCAGGCGTTTACAGCATTTAAAGAAAGTGGTGGATTAAAGGGTTGGTTTAGTAGAGTAGCACAAGGTGCTAAGGATATTGTTCTAGGATCTAGAGAATCTGGTGGACCAATTACAAAATCTGGTACTTATATGGTTGGAGAAGCCGGACCAGAATTAGTTAACCTTTCAAGAGGATCTAACGTTGTACCAAACGATAAAATACAGGGTGGATTAGCAAAGGGTGCTGGTTCTGATGATTTAATTGGAGCTATCAACGCACTAAGAATAGAATTAAGATCAATAAATACTAATACGAAACGTGGAGCAGATGCTGCTGAAAGAACTAAAATAGGAGCATCGGTATAATATGGGTTTAAAAGACATAGATTTAAGGAGAGCTCTAAAATCATTTCCGTATATTATAGATGGAACGCCTCAACAATTTGAAGCTAATGGAGGTGTTGTCCATGGAAAAATTAAGGGCATACATGGTGGACTTCTACCTAATAATGATCCGCCTCACCCACAGACGCACACAGCTCTTGATGATGACGTGGGAGCTAAAGGAACTCCACAGTATATAAACGTTAAGGGAGGACCGGCTGAAACAATTCCTTTTCCGGAAAAATATGATCCAAACGTGGGAGGAATTCACGGTGGAATTGAAGGACCGGCTCCTGCTCAACCACCCCACCAAGAAGATCATAGTCATTTAGATGATGCACCATTAAGTGGAGTTAATCCACAAACCTTTGTTTATAATGGTTACACAGTATTGGGTGTTCCGACTCCAATAGAATCAAAATTTGTAGATGGAGAGAATGCAGATTGGCCTTCTCAAACTATGATGTCAGGTCAAATAGCAGGAAGAACTGCATCCCAACCGGAAGGTGTCGGTAGTTTGGGAAATCCTCAAACGTTTACTATAACACATGCAGCCGGTGAAGCTACAATTACTGGATTACAGGGCGAATTTAATATATCAGAATTAGGTTTGTTAGCTGAAAAAAGTCTTCTTATGAAAACATGGAAAGGTTCTGTAGAATTAGATCTCGAAAATTTTCCAGCTCCAAAATTTTACAATCCGGATGGGTGGAAATCAAGTGAAACACACGGTACAGATTTTACATGGCCAACATATAGGGGTTTGGGAACTTCTTCTCCTGAAAAAGAAGGTTTTAGATTTGGTGGAGGTCATGCACAACAGGGATTTACGGTTAATTTATTTGGAGCAAGAACTATAGACGGTCCTATAGTAGAAGATGTAGTCGATAACTATACACGATTAGTAAAAGAATCCGGATTTTGGGGTAACTTTGTTAACAAGCAATCAAGTCTTCAGGAAGATTCAATATACAAACAAGATGTATTTACCACATTTGATGGTATACTTTTTGAAATGGGATTTGAACCAGGAACAAGAGCTGTTAGAATTGGAAATACATTTAAACCAAATACAAAGCCAGCATACACTAAAGATGTACCAATTGGTGGTGGAGGTGGAGTAGGTGGGCCACCAACATTAACTAGTAACAAATATAAAGGTCTTAAGGGTGTAAAATATAATAGCCCAATTGATGTAGAAGCTGGTAAATTTGAAGGTGATACGGAATATGATTACGATAGTGTACCAAAACTGTTGTGGTTATACGATAATATGATAGTTGGTGAGGGTAAAGTAAGTCCAGTTGAAGGGTGGCAAATTAAAAATGATCTTAATTGGAGACTTCCAGGTTCAAGTGGTACAATAACTGCCGACGCTTTACAAGGTATGAGTAACTCAGCGGCTAGCTCATGGAATAGTTGGGTAGCAAATGCGATGCAAGGATATGCTTATCCAATAGTTCCATCGATAAATTTAATAAATTCTACTCCAAAGTATGCTACACATACTCAAGCAAGATATTTTACTAAAAAGGGTTTAGAAGACGAAAAAACTGGAACACCAGAAGCAGAATTAACAACTAACGTATTAGAAGAAGCTTCTCAGTTTATAGGGAAAGATCAAATAACTAAAGGATTTTTTCAAGATGGTGCGCTTGGTGCGAAAGCTCCTAGAATGGCATTCTTATTAGATGCTATTATTTTTGCTGCTAAAGATTCTGCTGCTTTTACTGAAGCGTGGATAAAGCACATGGGAAACAATAAAGATGAATTGTCTTATGTTTCTCCTCCAATGTCTACACTAGCAAGTCCTCATGGAACCTCAACAATGGGAGTTCCCAATAAGGATTCTCAACCTCACACTTCTGATAGACCATATATTAAAAAATCAGATTGGTCAGATTTTAAAGATGATCAAGATAATAAAGCCAATCCATTTTATTTTTACTCAAAAATGGGCGATACTTCAAATGGAATGGGTGTACCAAATGGTGAAGATAAACTACACGACCAATCTGAAACTAACTTTTTTGGAACAGACGAAAAAAATAAAATAGTATCCTTAAAAGATCCAATAGGACCACACAGTAAAGGAGGTATGCCAACAATAAAAAGTTATATGACTTTAGATGAAAAGGGAGAGACAGAGATAAGTAAAACAATTCCTAAAATAGTTGGAGGAATAGATATACCTGATGAAGAAGGCGGCGATGATGAGAAGGTTACTTCGATAAATTCAGACAAAATGGGAAGTCAAACAAAAAATACAGTTGGACTTCTTCATAAGTATTCTACTTTGGCTTATCCTGCTTTAGGAGCTTTCGATGATAAAGATCAAGCAGATGAAGGTGGAGCAAAATCGTTGATGTATTCTGAAACATTGAGATCTCCTTCAGAAATGAATGAAACAATTAAAACTGAGTTTGGAGGAAAGGGTGCAGAGAGACCACCCTGGTTATCTGCTCTTAGTGGACCAGCAAAGGACGGCGCTAGAGATCTTGGTAAGAAAAAGACATACGCAATTGGAA
>Ga0206685_10000028_pt1 | contig 42400 bp, 41 predicted proteins | sample M220012015metaG_FD_161049 | JGI IMG/M metagenome (GOLD analysis project Ga0206685, IMG submission 161049) | Ammonia-oxidizing marine archaeal communities from Monterey Bay, California, United States - M2 200m 12015 | ecosystem: Environmental > Aquatic > Marine > Intertidal zone | place: USA...
ATCGACAAGAACATCATCCACGGCTCGGATGGCGAAGATACAGCGGCTTTCGAATTGGGGCTTTGGTTCCCCGATGGTCTTGAGGACTGAAAAGAGTGGGTTGCATGAGGTGGGTCAGATGTCAGGACGCAGACAACCCATCGTCGCTGTGCTAGGTCACGTCGATCACGGCAAAACCAGCCTCCTAGACCACATCCGTAGTCTCGGTACAGACGCGCGGGCTTCGGTGATGGATAGAGAGGCTGGGGGCATCACCCAGCACATCGGAGCCACTGAGGTTCCAGCTGACATTCTCAACACACTTTGCGCAGCTCTCTTGGGCGGCAAGACATTCGATTCACCAGGATTGCTGTTCATTGACACGCCCGGCCATCACTCGTTCTCCACACTACGCTCACGTGGGGGCTCACTAGCAGACATCGCTATCCTGATTGTCGATGTGATGGAGGGAACGAGGCCTCAGACCATCGAGTCTCTGCGCGTCCTCAAGGAAGCCAAGACGCCTTTCGTAATCGCAGCCAATAAGGTCGACCGAATCCATGGCTGGAACTCCGAACACGGCCGCTCTATGGCCGAGTCCATGGGAGACCAATCAAAGGAGGCAATTGGGCTGTTCGAGCAGCGCTACTGGGACTTAGTCGGTCAGTTCGCTGAACACGGCTTCAACATCGATCGCTATGACCGCGTCACCGACTTCACACAGGACATTGCACTCGTACCCGTGTCCGCACGCGAGGGTGAGGGCATTCAGGACTTGCTGGCAGTCGTCATCGGACTGGCTGAGCGCTACCTCGAGGAGCAACTCACAGACATCGAAGGCTCTGGTGAGGGCACCGTGCTCGAAATGAAGGAGGAGCGCGGTCTAGGGAAAACACTCGATGTCATCCTTCACCGAGGCTCTGTCAAGAAGGGTGACGAGATTGTACTCGTCACCAACGATGGTGGGCGGGCAACCCGAGTCAAGGGACTGTTTAGCCCGCGCGGCATGAGCGAGATGCGTGACGCAGGCAATCGATGGGATGCCTCCGAAGAAGCCCACGCAGCCAGCGGACTCAAGATTTCAGCTCCAGATCTAGATGGAGTCCTCGCAGGTACGACTCTGCGCGTAGTCCACAACGACTCTGAACGCGCTGAGGCACTTGCTGCCGCACAAGCAGAGTCCGAACTCTCAATCGCACTCGAGGAAGAGGGTGTGTGCATCAAGGCGGACACCGTAGGAGGACTTGAGGCACTGGCCAAGGAACTCAATGCAATTGACATTCCAATCAGGATGGCAAGCATCGGCAAGGTCAGCCGTAGAGACATTCGCAACACTGAGGCAGCTACCAACCCGCTACACCGCGTCATAATGGCATTCAGCACCGATATCCTATCCGATGCAATCACCGAGGTGGAGAGTTCCGAGGCCGGTGCCAAGCACATAGGCTCGGACATCATCTATCGCATCCTCGAAGAGCATGAGGAGTGGGTCGAGCAGCGCACGCGAGAGCTTGAGGAGGCTAGCCGCGAGCAGGTGGTCTATCCGGGCCGCATCCTGCTGCTTCCCGATCACACCTTCCGCGTCTCAAAGCCTGCCGTCGTTGGTGTCAGAGTAGTGGCCGGGCGCATCCACGTCGGTCAGTACCTGCTCAAGGAAGATCGTCGAATCGGGCGCATCAAGTCTATCCGCTCAGGCGAGATTTCGATGAAGGAGGCAATGCAAGGAGACGAGGTAGCAGTAGCCATCAATGGAGTCACTGTTGGGCGCCAGATTGAGGAAGGAGACAGTCTACTCGTGGACATCCCAGAATCGCACGCAAAGAAGCTCAGGAAGATGGAACTGACTGGAGCAGAGCAGGATGTTTTCGACGAACTGCTAGCCATTCATCGAAAAGATGAGCACTTCTGGGGTCGATGAGAGTTTTGATGCGTTTAGCGTTCATGTATACCGAATGCTCAAGTAGTGAATGACTGGGCCTTAGAAGCGTTATAGGACAGGATTTGGCATGGCGAAGACTGCAGACCCAAAGGCCCGCGAATTGATTGGGACGGTGTCGCAGATTTCGAACGGCCTGATGAATGAGGTAGCCAAGGTCATCATCGGCAAGCAGGAGAATCTTCGCAGAATCACCATCGGAATCCTATCGAATGGAAACACCCTCATCGAGGACTTTCCGGGCCTAGCTAAGACACTGATGGCGAATACCTTCGCATCAGCTCTCGGGTGCAAGTTCAAGCGTGTCCAGTTCACCCCTGACCTACTGCCCGCCGACATCATGGGGACGTACATGTATGACCAGCAAGCAGGCGAGTTCAAGCTCAGGCCTGGACCGTTATTCACAAACGTCCTGTTGGCTGACGAGATTAACCGCGCTCCACCCAAGACTCAGGCAGCATTGCTGGAGGCCATGGAGGAAAAGCAGGTTACGATTGAGGGGATCACCCACAAGTTGCCGGCACCTTTCATCACAATGGCTACGCAGAACCCAATCGAGCAGGAGGGCACCTACCCGCTACCTGAGGCGCAGATGGACCGTTTCCTGATGAAGATGTCAATGGGATATCCCGACCGCCAAGAAGAGAAGGCCATCCTGCAACGCAGGAAGCTGCGTGGCAAGGACGACTACGACATCGAGCAGATCACCAGTCCGAAGAAGGTCGTCGCCATGCAGAAGGCGCTCGAGACAGTGCACGTCGACCCTGCAATAATGTCCTACATCGTCGAGTTGGTCCAGCGCACCCGCGAGGACCATCGCGTCATCACTGGCGCCTCGCCGCGCGCCAGCCAGTCGCTATTCAAGACCAGTCGGGCATCGGCTGCAATCGACGGACGCGACTACGTCATTCCTGATGATATCAAGAACGTCGCACTCGAAGTCGTCAGCCACAGGATTCTTCTCAAGCCCGAATCAAAGATTCGCGGCGTCACCGGACGGCACATCACCCGCAAGATACTGTCCGAAGTGCCCGTCCCAGTCATCCAGTGATTAGCAAGATTCACGGTAGTCCCGTGGTTTTCCCTAACTGAGCGGGATGTCGGGACCAGTAGTAATCGCTGTGGTGAACCACAAAGGCGGATGTGCGAAGACCACAACTGCAGTCAATCTGGCAGCAGCGCTGGCCGTGGGCAACGAGGAGTTAGACATCGATGCACGTAGGGTGCTTCTGGTCGACCTTGACCCGAAGGGGAACGTCGCAACTACATTCGGAATCGACAAGAAGTCACTGGGCCCGACCATGAACGAGTTGTTCAAGGGAGGTGTGGACGGAGCTCCGGTCGCCCTGAATGAGTGCCTAATCGGCCCTGACATGCTGACTGAGGCGATGCGTGAGTCCTGGAAACTGCACAACCCCAAACGCAAGCGTGGACCGCCGAAGGGAATCTCGATCGAGAATCTCTGGCTGCTTCCTGCCGACCTCGACCTCTCGGGAGTCGAGATTGATCTAGCGACTCGCATCGGTCGCGAGAACCGCCTCAAGCTAGCACTGCAGGACTCGCTTGGTCACTTCGACGTGGTCATAGTGGACACCCCGGCCTCGCTCGGTCTGTTGACAATCAACGCGCTGGCCGCAGCCGACTGGGTCATGATCCCGATTCAAGCGGAGTTCTATGCCCTAGAGGGCATGGGCCAACTGATGAATGCCATCCGCGACGTCCAGAAAGCAATCAATCCGAATCTCAAGCTGTTCGGCATTGCTCTGACGATGGTGCAGACCAACAGCAACCTCGGAGAGACGGTAGCAGAGCGTGCTCGCAAGCACTTCGGTGACCGGGTGTTCGAAACCGCAATACAGCGCTCAGTAGCGATAGCAGAGGCGCCCCTTGAGGGAGCACCGATAGTCATCGCTAAGAAGCCTAACAAGTCCAATCCAGGAAGCATGGCTTACTGGAATCTAGCCAAAGAGGCTGACGCCAGGATTGCAAGAATTCGTGGGGGCTAGCAGCCCTACTCGGCTTTGCTAACATTGGTGGCGCAAGCGCGACCGTCGGGGGATTCACCGACTTCGTACTCGACTGTGTCGCCCTCGTCGATGGTTCCCTCCACATCTGACTTGTGAACGAACAAGTCGTTCCCTTCTTCTCTCTCTATGAAGCCGAAGCCCTTCACGCGGTTGAACCATTTCACTGTACCCTGAGGCATAATTCCACATCGCACCGCTCATAGTACTTCATCTAAACGCTCTGAGGGGCTGAAATAACGGTTGTCAGCGTCTAATCCTCTCCCACTCTCTCCAGTGCAGACTGTTTCACATCGAGCAATGCGGCCTCCCACTTCGACTTGAGTTCAGCCTCGAGTGACTTCAGAATCTCCTTGACTTCCTTCTTGGAAAGGTCTGCACGCTTTGCAAACTGTTCCTCTAACTTGGACATCATCTCAGTCTCACGTTTGTTGGCAAACTCGGCCACCCTCTGCTCCATCTCGACTTCTTGCTCGAGAGCCATCTCTTGGCGGCGCAGAGCAAGTGCGGCCTCCATGGTCCTTCTCTCGGCTCGGAAGCGACGGTCGAGTTCGGCGAGAGTACTGCGCTCTGACTCCTCTTCGAGTGACTTGACCCTAACTTCGACGTCCGCCTTCATCTCTTTCTCAAGCGATTCACGCTCGTCCTTGAGTTGCTTCTCAAGTTCGGCCTCGCGCGCCCGTTGGGCCTCAAAGAGACGTTCGCGCATCTGCATCTCCTGCTCGAGACGGTGTCCCTCGACCTTCCTGTGGACTCCGGACTCCAAGGCTTCTCGAAGGTCCATCTCGACACGGCGCTGCATGCGCTCCACATCTTGCGCCGCTTCAAGCTCCAAGCGCTCTTCGAGGAATGCTCTGCGGCGTTCGTACTCGGTCTCCATTTCTTCCTTTAGCCTACTTCGAAGTTTAGTGGAGTGGGCCTCTATGCGACGGTCTCTCTCAAGGTCGAGTTGCTCGCGTAGGCGGTTCTCCTCGCGTCGGAGACGATGTAGCATTTCCTCACGCAGTAAGCGTTCTTCGCGCTCCAACGCATCGGTCTCGAGGCGTTCCATCTCGTCCTCGAGTTCGGCCCTTAGATCGGACTCGATCTGCTGCAGGCGCTCCTCGAACAGTATCTCGTTGGCCTTGCGCATCGCTCCGTGCATACCAGAGACCCTTTCGGTCATCTCAGCAATGCGCATTCGGCGTTCACGCCGGATGCCAGAGCGCAACTTTGACTCCTCGTCCAAGCGCTCTCTGGCACGAGTCACCGACTCCATGCTGGAAGAGGCAGCGAGAGCATGCTGTGCACGTAGCGCAGCCAGTTCGTCGATACCTCCGGTATCGTCATTATCTGGTGACTTGCTCTCACTCACGGGTTCCCATCCCCGAGTTGTCGCTCATTTCAGAGTATTTGAGAGCGAAGGGTCGGAATCGGCCGATAAAAGCGGTTTGATGAGACTATCAGAGTCACCGGGCTAGAAGGTGACGTTGAACCCTGATTCGCAGGCAGGACACTTGAGTTCGCGAGTTCCGGGCCTAGGTCGGATTCGCAACGTCCTCTCACATCCTGGGCAATCAATCTCGACCTTGATGATCTTAGGAGTCAGAGTGAACGAGTTCATGCAGGCCCCACAGGTCATCTCCACGGGTCTCTCGTCAGTGCCAGCGACCACAACGGTGTTGCAGTGGGGGCAGGGCAGGGCCTCGTCGGTCAGGGAGTCTATCGTGGGCTGGTGACCGACGCGGCAGACAGCACCGCATACCTTGCACTCCTTCTCGCCTAAGCCCTGGGGGAGCATGTGTCCGCAATGAGCGCATTCTGCTAGAGGTGGAGCGTACTGTGACTCGACCTCGACCGAATCCGCCATGGCCCTCGATTCCGGGCCGGGTTAATCAAGCGGTCGCAGACGAGTCTTTGTCTGAAGCGCCTATCGCGACCCTCAATGCCTCCACCAAGTCGTTGCGTAAATCTCGAGCTAGGTCCACTATTGTGGTCATCCTCTGAGGTCCAGTCCCAGTGACCCACATGCCGTTGAGTATGACGATAAGTGCGCTGGCTTCGTGCAGAGCTACCCCTGCTGCTAATTTGATCTCCCAGCCAAGCAGCACGACGCAGACCAGCAACAGCGTAATGCCCACTGAGATTGCGATGTTAGTGGAGACCGCTCTACGAGTCCGCTTTGAGAGGTCAATGAATCGGGCCAGTGCCCTCGGGTCCTCGCCCGGTATTAGCACGTCGGCTGCGTCTAGGTTGACCTGTTCTCCGCTGCCTACCGCCACACCAACATCCGCTGCGGCAAGCGCTCCAGCGTCGTTAAAACCGTCTCCGGCCATCATAGTGCGACGGGCCTTAGAGCGCTCGGAGACCCATTGAGCCTTGCCCTCAGGGTCAACACCTCCCCTGCACGAGGATGATGGTATTCCGAGGGGTTTTGCGAACGCCTCAACGCTGGCCTGTTCGTCTCCACTCAGAATCTCGACCGTGACATTGTTCGCCCTAAGTGCAGCTATCAGCTCCTCGACGCCCTCACGGGCGTCATCGTGCGCGAACCCGAATGCGGCCACAGCGCGCCCGTCAATGGCAAGCACACTGGAGCCATGACCGGCTTTCCTCGAGCCGGCAAGTGCAGAGTCCACGTCAAGAGGAATCTCGACGCCGTGTTCCAACAGCCAGTCAGCGCGACCCAACATCACTTCTTGGCCACGCAACTTGCCGCTGACCCCTGCGTCGCCGTCAGTCAGATCGATGACGTTGCTGGCCTTCAGCGAACGCTCCTCTGTAAGTGCTAGGATGCTTTTCGCGTAAGGGTGATTGGAACGCTGCTCTAGGCCGGCGGCAATCTGCAGGGCTCTGTGCTCGTTCTCTTCCTCAGAGACGAACATGCCTGTCATCCGTGGTTGCCCGCTAGTCAGTGTACCCGTCTTGTCGAGCAGCGCCAGTTCGACTCCAGCTGCCGCCTCCAACACATCACCACCGCGTGCGACGAGTCCTGAAGCGGAAGCAGCCGAAAGTGCTGCGGCATGAGGCACTGGAGCTGCTAGTAAAAGCGAGCAGGGGCACGAAACCACCCACAGAAGTAGAGTGTACATTATGGCCTCCGAGGTCGTACCCGCCACTAGAAATCCGATGGCAGGAGCCCCTATTATGACCAGAGGAACCCAGATGGCGGTAAAGCTCTCAATAGCACTCTGAGTCCTAGTCGGTTGGTCCCGGTATTGCCTAACTAAATCAATCAGGCTGGAAAGTCTAGTATCGTCTCCACCTGCCTGAGCGCGGATAACGATGGGGCCTCGAACCAACACCAGACCAGCCTCGACTAAATCTCCGGCTTTGACTGATATCGGCATTGGCTCGCCAGTCAGAGGGGCTCTGTCAATCGATCCGGAGCCTTCGATGATGGTGCCGTCGATTGGGACGACCTCCCCTGAACGGACCTCGACCATGTCGCCAGGCTCGATGGCCTCGACGGGAGTCAGTTCCTCATCGTGGCAGTGTGCCATTGTCAGAGATCGGGATGAGGATTGCGTCACATTCAGTGTGCGTCCCTCGCTCTCCGCAGGTTTGCTCTCTAGCAACCGTGCCCTGCGCGGAAGCCTGTCTAAACCACCCTGCATGGACTCGCGGGCCCTGAATAGAGCCCTTTCCTCGAGATGGGCTGCAAAGCCGACTAGGCCGACAACCATCAGAGCCTCTGCCCATTCCTGCAGGTATACCGCGCCGAAGACGGCGAGAGAGGTAAGTATCTGGAAACCGAGTACTCTGTTCTGGATACTCGCGATGGCTTCCTGAAACATCTGGTAGCCGGCGAACAACACGCCGAAAATTCCTATCAGCATAGCCACCCAGTCAGGAATGGCGTGAATCTGCTCTATGGCAATGACTCCGAGTATCAACGGGACTGTCATCGCTGCTCCAAGTAGGCGTATCTGATCAGGCCTGAGTTTGGAAGACTTCGAGGGGACGAGGCTGTAATCCGAACCGAGGACCTTGTCGAGTCTCTGGGCGGACAACGCCCTGAGGCTCATGTCACTAAGCCACAGTCGCTGCAGCTCGATCTTACCGTCATCGAGACGGACGTTGAGAACACCTGGGATATCCATCAGAGAAGACCTCAATGCCCGGCGTTCGATTCCCAGTCTGATGGCGACCTCTCTGGGAGTCAAGCCTACGACACTGACCCAGTCCTCCTCTGGGCTGTGTCCAAGATTCTCAAGCACCGATGAGGCTCGAGACACCTGTCCTTTACCAACGTCGAGCGAGAGTCTGACGGAGCCTTCAGTGGCTGAGACCCTGCACTGCTCGACGCCCGGTAACCTACTAACTGCCCTTGTCGCCTTCATCGCACAGTCGGGGCAGTCCATTCCTCTGATACCCCACTCGAACTCATGGACGCCATCGGCAGCAAGATCTGCATCGGGTACCCCGGCTGCCGATTCAGCTACTGCTTCTATCGCTGACTCTGACTTCAGCTCGGGCTTCTTGCTGGCTTTGGAACGGAGGAAGTTCGGCATCTTCAGAGATGGCAATTTGGGCATAGAGGGCAGGACAGGTGCTTCTTCCGGTTTCTTAGAAACCGAGGCCTCCTCTTCATCATCGTCCAGAATGAGGAACTCCTCTCGTTCCTCGTCCATGAACAGGCCATCTAGCAGTCCTGCTTGAACATGATGATTCGTTTCCAGGCGGTGGAGTCATCAGTCTCTTACTGCCCGCAGACTCATGGTCGAACTGCCCAAAGACCGTAAATGGGACATGCTGGTGTTCGACGTCGACGGTACCCTGATGGACGCAAACGGCTACCATCCAGAACTCATCCCGCTGATTCGCGAAGTCGAGTCTAGGGGGTTGACGGTGTCTCTGGCCTCGGGACGCACGCTACCTAATGTGACACCAATCAAGCAATCTCTGGGAGTTTCCGGATTCATCGTCGCCGAGAACGGTGGCATGGTGTGGGATAGTGGCGAGGGGCGTGAGATAGTGGCACTAGCGGACGGTTCGAGAGCGAGGGATGCTGCGGAGTGGCTGGGGACCCAGATTGAAGGTTTCGATGCTGTTGGAATCGAATCAAATCGCTGGCGCGAGACCGAGTGGTGTCTGTACGAAAAGGAGGACGAGGAACTGATGTGTCAACTTCTCGCTTACACCGAGTGGTCCGACCTCATCGTCGTCTCGACGGGGTTCGCTATCCACATCACAGCCCCCGGAGTCGACAAGGCTTCAGGGCTACGAGTGGCCTTCGAACAGCGTGGCATCGACCCTCGGAATGTGCTAGCCTGCGGTGATGCTCCTAACGACGTATCGATGTTCGAGATGTGCGGCTCATCGGTCGCTGTCAACGATGCCTACGAGGGAGTCGCCGATGCTGCTGACCTACTGACTGACGCCCGTGGGACCGAGGGTTCGGTTGAGCTTCTCAAGGCCCTGATAGACATCCTGTAAGAGTTAGTGGTGCAGGTGGCAGGATTTGAACCTGCGAAGCACTACGCATCGGATCTTGAGCCCGACCCCTTTGACCACTCGGGTACACCTGCGGTGGTGCTAGGGAAGTTTGGCTCTTGATACTCGCGCCTCGGGGGCTGTTGGGGCGGGTTGCGAGGAATTGTTCAATAATCCCCTGCGTCCCACTCGTGACGGGTTGCTCTGATGGACGAGGAAGGTGCTGCATCTAGACTCAACAAGTATCAGTTGCTCTCGATTGAGAAGTCGCTTTTCGAGCTCGCTCGCGAGCAGAAATCACAAGCCGTCCCAGTCAATCTCCCAGTCCCGGAGTTCTGGTCCTCAGTCGGTCAACTCCTGCAACACTTGGAGGCTGATCTGGCCGAGACTATCAGAGACAGGGGCATGACTGCCGAGGCCCAACTCAAGTCGCGCAGACTCGGCACCATACGGACCTGCGTCAGTGACCTGACTCGCCTTCGCCTCAACGCCTTCACTCAACACGCCGTGCTCTCGAACCTGCTGAAGTCACCACAGGGCGATGCGATGAGCATGTCAGCGAGTTTTCAGAGCCTTGACTGGGAGAGACATGATCCCTCCGAGAGGGCTTACCACTCTGGGATAGGTCATCTCGTGGAGAAGTACAAGCACGAAGTCTCCTGGAACGCCCTACTACATGGCTCCGGCATAGAACTTCCAAGTCCTCCCAAGGTCGGTGGACACGAACCTCTGACTGAGTTTGTCGAACAGGAAGAGACGGTGCCTCAGCAGACACCCCCTGCGGATAACACACCAGACAGTAGCGACTGGCAGGATCCTGAATTCGACGAGGAGGATAGAATCCGTCAAATCGATGCTTTTCCTGACCGCGCCACCGGCGCAGCCTCTCCTGTTCCACCACCGGAGCCGGATCCAGAGGAGAGTGGGTTGCGCCGAATTCTCATCCTTCAGGATCTCAACGAGCCTATCATCACCGAGAACGGTTCGGAGATTACCCTGACCGCTGGTGATGTGGAATCATGCCCGGCCCCGCTTGCCGACAATCTCATCGCCGCCGGTCTGGCCGAGCCGGCTCCACTATGAGGCCAATGACTTAGTGTCGCCGAATCTTAAAGTGGCTCACCAGAGGTGAGCCAATGGGCAAGACAATCACAAGGAAACAAGTAGCAGAACTCAGAAAGGGATTCGATGCTGAATCATCGAACAAAGTCGCTCAAAATGCGGTCACTAACGTCCAGCTGCCGGACCTGACGCTGAATAGAGACCTTGTCCAAGACATCGACGACTCGTTCAGCACTAAGTTGGATGACTGGAAGGTGACGGCTCAGATGAGGAGTGGTCGTTGCTGGCTTTTTGCCACTCTGAACCTGCTCAGGGTCGGGGCGATGAAGAAGATGAAACTCAAGAATTTTGAGTTTAGTCAGGCCCACATCCATTTCTGGGACAAGTTCGAGCGGGCCAACCACCTGCTCGAAGCAATCATCGAAACCTCCGACCGCCCGGTCGACGACCGTACCATCCACTTCCTGCTCTCTGATCCGATAGGTGATGGTGGCCAATGGAACATGGCGATGAACCTTATTCGCAAGCACGGGCTGGTACCGAAGTCGGCCTACCCTGAGTCGGACTCTAGCAGCGCAACACGCTGGATGAATGCTGAACTGAAGAATATACTACGGAGCTCGGCGTGCGAAATCAGAGCAATTGTCGATGGCGGTGGCAGCGTCGAGGAGGCTCGCGAGCACAAGGAGAAGCGCATAGCGGATATCTGGAATATGCTGTGCATTCATCTCGGAACTCCTCCGAAGACCTTCAACTGGCAGTGGCGTGACAAGGATGATGAGTTCCATCGAAATGGTAGGATGACGCCGCAGCAGTTCGCCGCCGAGTTCGTCGACATCGACTGGGAAGACTACGTTTGTATCGTCAACGATCCACGCAATGAGTACTACCAGACCTACACCATAGACTTCCTACAGAATGTCGCCGGCGGACCTCCGGTAGTCTACCTCAACGTGCCGAACAAGGAGATGAAGGCAATCACCCAGAAGTTGCTTGAGGATGGTATGCCGGTATGGATGGGGTGCGACGTCGGTAAGGAGATGGATCGCAAGAGAGGATTATGGGACGCTGATTTGTTCGATGTCGAAGGGCTCTACGGGATCGAATACGGTATGGACAAGGCCGACAGGTTACGTCACAACCAGACCATGATGACACACGCGATGTTGTTCACCGGAGTCGATGTGGTCAACGGCAGGCCCCGACGCTGGCGCGTCGAGAACTCGTGGGGCGACAAGACCGGTCAGAAGGGTTACTACACCATGAACGACAGCTGGTACGACCAGTACATGTTCGAGATTGCCGCTCCGACCTCATACCTAAACGAGAAGATGCAGGCAGGATTGGAGGCTGAGCCAGTAGTGCTGCCGGCCTGGGATCCGATGGGCAGTCTAGCCTAGGTTGCGCAGGTTGATCTCAATAGTCACTGAGTCGGGAATAGGAATCCTGAGGACCTTTCTCAGCGCCTTCTCGTCCTTCGCGGTGTTTGTGACCAGCTCGATTAGGCGCTTGTGGACCCTCATCTCCCAATGGTCCCAAGTCTCGGCGCCCTCTCCGTCGGGGCTCTTGCGGCAGGGAACTACTAGTCTGCGCGTAGGTAGCGGTATTGGTCCACGCAGGTTGACACCGGTCTCCTCTGATATCGCCTGAATCTGTCCGCAGACGCCATCGACGTCAGAGTGATTCTCTCCAGTCAGCTTGATGGTGGTGACGACTGGCATCAACTCACCACTAACCGAATCACTTCTTCTCGATCTTCATGCAGACGCCAGCAGCCACAGTCTTGCCCATGTCGCGTATAGCGAAGCGGGAGAGCTGTGGGAACGCATCCATCTGCTCGATCGCCATTGGCTTGGTCGGTCCGAAGCGTACGAGGCACGCATCTCCAGTCTTCAGGAAAGCCGGGTTGGCCTCCTTCACACCCTTCGAAGTCTTCTCCAACAGGTCGACGAAGCGGACTGCTACCTGAGAGGTGTGGGCGTGGAACACCGGGGTGTAGTTGACGCCGATAGCCTTCGGGATGTCCATGAGCTGAATCTGCCCGACGAAGGTCTCGTCGTGGCGCACGAACATTGGAGGGGTGTCAGTATACCCTGCTACGTCGCCTCGGCGGATGTCATCGGCCGATAGGCCGCGCACGTTGAAGCCGACGTTGTCGCCTGGCTCAGCCTTTTCGACCATAGTGTGGTGCATCTCAATGCTCTTGACCTCAGCTGACTGCTGGCTTGGGTTGAACACGACTGTCTTACCAGCGTTCAGAACACCGGTCTCGATCTTGCCGACCGGAACAGTTCCGATTCCGCTAATCTTGTAGACGTCCTGAATCGGTAGGCGCAGAGGCATGTCGGTGGGCTTTGGAGGCATATTGATTGCATCAATGGCCTCAAAGAGAGTCGGTCCGTCGTACCAAGGAGACTTGTCACTCCTGTTGTAGATGTTGTCACCATCGAATGCGCTGCACGGGATGAAGGGGATTTCATCGGTCTTGAATCCGGCCATCTTCAGGAGGTTTGTGACCTCAGCAACGACGCTGGTGTACTTTTCCTGTGACCAGTCTACGCCACTGATGTCCATCTTGTTGACATTGACAATCAACTGCTGCACACCGAGAACGCGGGCCAAGAAGGCGTGCTCTTTGGTCTGAGCGTTGACGCCGTCGTTGGCAGCAACGTTCAGCACAGCGGCATCAGCCTGGCTGGTGCCGGTAATCATGTTCTTCACGAAGTCACGGTGACCAGGTGCGTCGATGACGGTGAAGTAGTAATTCGGGGTGTAGAACTCCTTGTGAGCGACGTCGATGGTGATTCCACGCTCGCGCTCCTCCTTCAGTCCGTCCATCACATAGGCGAAACCGAATCCGGCCTTTCCTCGCTCCTGTGCTTCCTGTTCGAACTTGTCGATTACGTGCTGCTCGATATGACCACTGTCGAGCAGTAGTCTGCCAACGGTCGTCGACTTACCGTGGTCCACGTGACCAACGAATACTATATTCAAATGCGGCTTCTTCTTATCTTCCCACTGTGAACCCATAATGTACACCTTCTGAGTGTCCCGCCGACCGATGGGGTGTATATGAATCCCACCCCCTCTGCAAAAGGGGGCCACTTCCGGGCAGCATAGCGTAAAGCGCGCGGGCACTAGCGATACTGCATCTCGATCACCATGCGATTAACCTGAGTGGTGTGAGTCTCCTCGTTCACAATATCAGTGGTCCAGTCACCCGGCTCGTAACCCCTGACCGTCGAACCTCCGATGACCATCCACACGCAGCGATCCTCGGAGGAGCAGTCCCCGGCGTCCCTGCTCTCATCGTCGATCGACGAGGTGTTGGCAATCTCGTCTTCGGTGCTGTTGTACATATACAGATCCAACTTGTTTGCTGTGGTCGTCCCTCCAATCCCACCGCCGAGCTGATCGTCATCCTCAGCAGGATATGTTAGCTTGATTCTGACATATCGGATTCTGTCCTTGGTTTCTTCATCATACGTGACAGGGTACTGCCATGTCATGACTATTGGATCTTGTAAGCGACGATCCATCTCGAAGTCCTTCCAGACCCCTCGGTAGTTGACGTACAATGTGGAGTCGTGGTGATCGACGTATCCGTTGTTGTCCTTGACTGTGAGGCGGATGTCCCAAGCACCCGTAGGGAGGTCTTCCCAATCGTAGGTCTCTCCAGTTGCATCAACATCGTTCTCAGGGTTGCCATCTCCATCCGAATCAGTGTTGGTGTCGAGATCCCAGTTGTACTCGATGAGATATTCCTCGGCGTAGCAGTTGGAGTCGTCGGGATCGCAGCCGGCCCATGACCCGGAGCCATCCAGAGTCACCGTGGTCGAGACGCTGATCTCCCTGTCGTTGATGTCCTTGTCATCCTCGCAGACCCAGACCAGCACGAAGTCACCGCCAGGGGGCTCCTCGCCATCGCAGTCGTCGTCCTTTGCGGCGATAATCTCAGCATGTGGCTCGCGGGCCGAGGCGTCAAGCACCGTGATGGTCATGCTGGCTGTGGCCTCGTGGGAGCCGTCACCGACGTTCAGACGAATGGTATAGTCGCCAGGTTGGGCGTAGGAGTGGCTGGTGGTCAGACCGGTGCCGGTGTTGCCGTCCCCAAAGGTCCAGGTGAAGGTCATCGAATCACCATCGGGGTCGGACGAGCCGACGGCACTGAAGGTCACCGATTCCCCACTCTTGATGTTTTCAGAGGGGTCGAGGGACATCACAGCGGTGGGTGGATCGTTACCAGTCAGGGCGTCGAGGCAGCCCGCCATTGAGGAGCAGAGGAGGACTGCGGCGAGCATCGGGGCCAACTTGCGCAGGCTAGTCATCGGTCCGGTCTGGAGGACCGGCTGAAATCAACCCTGCGCTACTTGGAGTTTGGAACTTGACCATTGAATAGGCCTCCAATACCTCGATTAGAAGTCAAAAATGGACTGTTGGCGGGAACCTGACATCAGTTCTGCCTCGCTCCAGCCGAAGGCCTCAGTGATTCTACCCAGCGACTTGGCCAGTCGTCTCGCGTAGTAGTCGGGGTCGTACTTCGGTGGATCCTCGCCAATCTCGTCGACCAGCCAGGGTTCTACGGTCATTGGACTCGACTTAGCATCGATTACGATGTATCCTACTTTCATCCCTGGTGTGAACGGCAGACCACGTCTGATTCTTTCCTTCGCCGCGCGCACGTAGGGCAGGCCATCGGGGTTGTTGTAGACCTTGGAGAAATCTACCGTTCCATCGCGCTTCAGTGTGCCCTTGCAGGAGCGGCTGATGACGAGATCGGCGGCATCAACTTTGCGCCCCTTCACCTCGTCAATGACTGCCTTGGTCATCTCCACAGCAGCCCACTCCTCACCGCCCAGTATCATCTCGAACATCTCAGTCATGGTACTAGTCAGCAAAGCGAAAGAGTCGGTCCTACGAACCTCGTAGCCACGGATTAGCATCTCCTCTCGCGGCCACACGACGCGTCCAACGTAGCGTTTCTTAGCGCCGTGGCTGAAGAACGCCGACAGGGCTGTCTCGAACTCGAGTTCGGCCCCCTCACGAGTGAAGCGTTTGGCCAGACGCTCACCAAACTGCAGGGTTTCACTCTTCGCCCCCTCCCAATCAGCGAGGCTCTCTTCGCCCTCATCGGGGCGGTTGATTGGGGCCTGCTTGTCTACGGGCGCACGCACGAAGATTGAGTCGGTGTCGGAGTAGACCACCTCGTGGCCATCGTTCTCCACTTGGGCTATGATATCGCGAATGTTGTGGCGGGCCCATTCAGTGATACTGGCGCCGATATGAGGGTGAGTGAAACGGTAGAAGCTTGAGGCGAAGACCCCGTAAAACGAGTTCATCAGAATCTTGACTGCGTACTGCAGCTGGTCTTGCAAAAAGGCCTCGGCCTCGTCGCCAGCATCTCTAGCCGCAGTTAGGGCGGCCTTGTGCTTGTCACGACTCTGCATCAACTGCTCAAGCAGGTGCGGGACTAAGCCGACCCGCTCGTCCTTGGATCGATATCTGGTCTGAGTAGCGGGAGAGACATTGTAGGAGCCGTCGGTGGAATTGTCCCTAACAAGCGTGGTCGGGCCGATGTTGTTGGCTATCATGATTGAGGGGTACATCGACTTGAAGTCAAGTACGACTACCCATGGGCTGATTCCAGCGTCCACCTCGTGTACATAGCCACCGGCTATCTGGTCCCTTCTACGTGGACCCGAGTTAGTTGTCGGCACCGCTACGTTGCTGCGATCAGCTAGGCGAATTACCAGCGAGTCAATCCACTGGCTGGTGGTCCCGGTTGAGGCGGTCTCGACCATGGTCAGCGATACTGAGGCCAGCGCCTCCTTACGCGCCACCGACTGTAGGCGCTCAAGGATGTCAAGCGGTAGAATGGTGTCGCGCACGCAGTACTCGAGGACCTCATCGGGACGTTCGGCCCACTCTCGGTCCATCTGGCTGGCGTCGATGTCGAGTTTGTGCTTGTCCTCGTCTTCTGGCCACAGCAACTTGGAGACGTAGCTTAGAGACTCGCGCTGAGGTTTCAGGGTCTGGCGCGCCTGCCACCAAGCGTCCAGCGGTATCCTGCCAGCAATGTTCCAAACGCGGTTCTGCCGTCGACTTGGAAGCAGTCTTCTTGGTTTGGCTTCGCCCTGCAGCATCGGGACTCGTCCCCAACCGAACAGAGTAGTAGCCTCCATCTTAGAGCGACCTGCAAGGACGTCAGCCCTTTCCTCCATCCGGGGCAGGTCAAAGTTGTCGATGTTGTATCCGGTGATAATATCGGGATCCTCCGAACGCACAATACTGGTTAGGCCCTCCATGATGTCGCCCTCTTCACCCTGGAAGGTGTGCTCACTGCGCTCGCCGCCTCTGTCGATGACGGCTGCGGCACAAAGAATCCTGTTCGACTGGATGCTGGTCTCTAGATCGAACGAGAAGGAGACGAAAGGGGTGCGAAAGGGCTCTACCTTGGCGAGGCCATCTAGGGTGCACGAGACGACCATGTCAGTAGGATACAGGCCCGAGCCACCGGCTTCTGTGATGAGTCCGGCAGCGGTGGTGCGGTCGCCAGTGTCATCGTCGCGGGTCTCAACCGGTGCGCGCTCGCCGGCCCAGAGTACCTCACCGCAGGCAGAGATATGGGGGCCGAGGTCGTAGTCCAGCAGCAATCTGCGCTCGAACAATATGTCGGCGCTGCTAACCTCCCAACTCTCCTTCAATTTCTTCCTAATATTCGGCCCATTGGTAATCATCCAGGGTTGTGGCACCTCGACCTTCCAGTGCGGCTTGTCCCCGTCTGGGGTCCACTTGTCACCGATTGGGGTGACGTCGACCGCCCAGTCCATGCTCCGAAGATAATCCAGTGCTGAATCAGCCTCGGAAGCTGGTCGCGGTTTACCAGGCAAAGCGATTACGACATATGGTCGAAGCCCGTTCACCAACAGGGTGACTGAGTGTCCGGAGCGAGCTCGGCACCACAGTTCCACGGTGGTCCGGTGGGGCCTGCCCTCGCCCGACTGGTATGAGCCAGAGACAATGCACATCTCCTCCTCCCACTGCATGGCCGTCCCTCGGACTCAGGCTGTGCTCAGACGCCTTCAATCTATGTTATCGCGGGGGCCCAAAACGATAGCGGAACCGTTGAAAGCGGAACCGTTGAAAGCCGACCCCCTCACCTGCGGCATAATCGAGGTGCATTAGTGTTGGATAATGACGGCCCGGCCATCGACTGGGACAGCATGATATTCAGTTACCAGAAGACCGACCGGATGTATATCGCCAACTGTGAAGCGGGCGAGGGCTGGAGTCCCGGAGTGATGCAGGACTTTCAGAACCTCAGCATTTCACCAGCTGCTGGGGTGCTCAACTACGGCCAGGGCCTGTTCGAGGGACTGAAGGCGCAGCGAACGGAGGATGGAAGCATCGTGCTGTTCCGGCCCGAGCGCAATGCGAAGCGGATGCAGAGCGGCGCGAGGCGCCTCGGCATTCCGGTCGTACCTGAGGAGATGTTTCTCAACGCGGTCCGCCAGACCGTTCTCGAGAACACTCGCTGGATTCCCCCGATGGGTAAGGGTGCTCTCTACATCCGCCCTCTGCTGATGGGCAGTGGTGCGATTCTCGGAGTTGCCCCTGCTCCCGAGTACAAATTCCTAGTCTATGTCTCCCCGGTAGGGCCCTACTTCAAGGGCGGCCTCAAGCCAATTTCATTGAAGGTCTCTGACAAATTTCACCGCGCCGCACCAGGCGGCTCGGGCGGTGTCAAGGCGATTGGGAACTACGCGCCCGGGATGGTGCCTTCGAAGGACGCCAAGGCTCAGGGATTTGCCGAGATTATCTACCTCGACGCTGTTCACCACAGGTATGTCGAAGAGGTCGGAGCGGCCAACTTCTTCTGTGTCAATGACGGTGTCATCTCGACACCAGAATTGACTGGAACCATACTACCGGGAGTCACTCGAGCGTCGGTCATCGAGATTGCGAAGGACATGGGCTACGATGTCCGCGAGGAGAAGGTCGATGTTGACTATGTGCTGAACGCTGACGAGTGCTTCTGTGCCGGTACGGCAGCGGTGATCTCCTCTATCGGCTCGATTCAGCACGGTGACAGAGTAGCCAACTTCGGTGATGGCGAAGTCGGCCCGATTACCCGTATCTTGTATGATGAACTCACTGGCATCCAGCAAAGGAAGATTCCTGACGAGCGCGGATGGACCGTGTCCGTCGAGTAATCAATCTCTGACCATGGCTTGGAAGTAGCCAGCAAAGCCGAATGGTTGGTTCATTGGCCCTCCAGTTGCGACCCATCCTTCGGCCATCGCTGCGTTGACATCATCCTCTAGGCCCTCAAGGGTCTTCGATCTGAAGATACGATACTCCATGAGACGCGATAGGGGCGATGGACAAGGTAATTGCGGTCAGCGACCGAACTTCTTGCGCCGCTGGCCGCCCTTCTGCTTGAACGACTTGCGCTGGGCGCGCCTCTGGCGATCACCCTTCGAGGGGCCTCTGGCCTTCTCCTTGCCTTCCTGCTCCTTGGCTTCCTTAGCCTGGCTACGCAGGCGTAATCCGATGGTTTGCATGACGCCTTCCTTACTCTCCGCATTGGTAGCGCGCAGAGCGTCTTGGGCCGACAGCACGAGCCTGCCCTCACTCAGGTGCGGGCGCGAAGGATGGCTAGCATCCGCCTCGCGCTTCATCTTCGATATCCCTACTGCCTTGGCCGCCCACGCGACGGTCTCGAGAGTAGGGTTAGGGGCGCTTGCCTCCTTGGGGACCCTGCGTCCAGCGGAGCGGCTTAGTCTGGAGTCGAAGTAGCCGGTCCAGATGCTCATCTTGCTCGGGTCGTGGGGCATGCTATCGTTACCTCCCCGTATGAGGGGTGACTTGAGGGCTTCGCGAGCCTCAGTCCTCTAGAAGCACACCGGAGACGACTCCGTGCATGCCTGGCCTGCTGGTGACGCGTACCCGGCCGATGTTTGTATCGACAACTGCGCCCTTGGTGACGATATTGCGTCGGATGTAGTTGGGATCGGCATCGTTCTCGATAACATTGTTGATAGTCGCACGGACGGTCTTGCCCTCCTTGGAATCGCTAACGTTAATCTCGTGAGCGGAAAGGAGTCTTACTGTCTGGGAACCGGCCGTCTTACGGTAGTTCTTGCGCTGGTCTTGGTCGCCGACGTAGGCAAACTGGTTCTCACTAGAGATCTCGGTCCTGCGCTTGCCTCGGTAGCGGTTTGGGCGCTTCAGGCGGCCACCGGTGGGCTTGCGACGCGAAATGCCATGCCACTTTGCCATGCGTCCCGCCGACCGACCGCCCTTATTTCAATGGATTGGAGGACTACTCGCCGATATCGGAAGCAGCGGCCACGATGGAGGCGAGTAGTCCTGCGTAATCGGTTGTCACTGGGAACTGTGGGAACTCTTCTATGACATTGCTTGGAGGGTTGATCAAGATGCCTGCGTTGGCTATCGTCAGCATAGAGGTGTCGTTGTACGAGTCGCCGGCAGCGATGACGTTGTAGTTCAGTCCGCGTAGGGCCTCGACGGCCCGGCGCTTCTGGTCCTTGAGCCGGATGGTCCAGCCGGTTATCCTACGAGACTCCTCATCGATCTCGAGAGTGTGGCAAAGCAGGGTCGGTCTGCCCAGCTTGTCCATCATTGGGCCAGCGAACTGTGAGAAGGTGTCTGAGAGGATGATGACTTGCCATTTTGATCTGAGGTGGTCGAGGAACTCGACTGCTCCCTCGAGCGGTTGCATTCCATCGATAACGTCGGTGATGTCGTCGATTGTCAGTCCGTTAGCATCCAGAATGTCGAGTCTGTACCTCATCAGCTTGTCATAGTCAGGCTCGTCGCGGGTAGTCCTGCGTAGCTCGGGTATTCCGGTGCGCTCTGCCACATCGACCCATATCTCAGGCATCAGGACGCCTTCAAGGTCGAGACATACCACCAGCATCGGCCCGACGCTTGCGGGGTGCGTCTTCAACGTGTTCGTCGCTCGCGGATGCGTATGTTCTTCTCGGGCAGCGAGCACGACTAGGCGTGAGCGAGAAGAGATTGCGTCGACGCACGCCAGTCAGATACAAGCACTTACGCGACGATATCAACATGCTCACAGAGTCGGTCGGATTGGAGTTGGACCTCTCCGAGAGCTTTCTCGAAAGAGGTCACTTTGAGGGTCAGGATTTGATACTGGTCGACAGGGTACCTGTCGGTATTCATCTAAACAGTGGAGAGGGTATGGTCTGGTTTCCTACACTGCGCGGGATTGTGGCCTGGCAACCCGAGCGAAGTTGGGCAGCAGTTGACCACGGCGCTATTCCATTCCTGATGAACGGTGCAGACTGTATGGGGGCCGGCATACACCTAGCAGACCCTTTGCTGGAGGCTGGTGACATGGTATGGGTGCGCGACCAGGAGCACGGCAAGCCGCTAGCGGTGGGTCAAGCTCTTGTCAGCGGCGACGAGATGGTCTCGATGACCAAGGGCAAGGCCATCCAGACCCTGCATTGGGTGGGAGACGATCTGTGGGAGCTAGAAACTTGAGGCATCAGCATTCATTTGTCATGAGTGTGACGCTGATGTATGCGAAGAGTCGTGGCAGTGCTTCTGGTCTCGATGCTCGCACTATCATTCAGTGCTGCAGGAGAAAGTGGAGTCAATGAGTCGACTACTTTCGATGACACTGGCATAGCATCCTCGCAGTACGCCGATGTCATCTACGAAAACGGCCAGTTCGACATGTCCCTGACCCTCGAGGAAGGCACCAATGTCACATCCATGCAGTGGATTACTCAGATCTGCATCAACTCAGGTGTATGCTACCCGCCTGAAACAAATGACATGGGCTCCGAGGACGGACTGACCTATTCCGCCACGGTGGATGTCAATGATACTGCGACCTACATCAATTGGAAGTTTGTCATGCATAGCGAAGATGGTTCCGAAGCTTCGGTCCCAGATACTGGATTCGGCTGGAAGGTCTGGTCGGACTGCTGGTGGGACAACATGACCTGGGGCGGCTCCTCGACCGACTGCCAAGAGGAAGATGAGAGGCTGCCGGGCTTCGCAACCCCCATTGTGGCAGCAGCCATAGCGATGGCAGCCTTGATGGCACGACGCGACTGAGCGTGGGCATGGGCGAGGGTGACGAGGAGCCTGGATTCATTCACCTCGAGTTCGAAGAGTTACCTACTGGAGAGATGCTCTCACGTGCGCATGCGTTCTATGAGCAGATGGATCAGAGGCGAACTACACGTCACTTCTCGGACCGAGAGGTGCCGCGCGAGCTTATCGAGCTAGCAGTGAAGACGGCGGGTACTGCTCCCTCAGGGGCTCACCTTCAACCGTGGACATTTGTCGCCATCTCAAATCCCGGTCTGAAGCGGCGGATTAGGGATGCAGCAGAGGCTGAGGAGAAGAAGTTCTACGAGGAGCGGATGCCAGAGGCTTGGCAGGAAGTCCTGACCCCCCTAGGTACAGACTACGTCAAGGATCACATCACCGATGCGCCCTGGATTGTAGTTCTGTTCAGACAATCCCAGAGGATGCGGGGGGAAGACGATATGTCTCCCACCTACTACTCACAGGAGTCTTGTGGAATCGCAGCAGGCCTGTTCATCGCGGCTATCCACAACATGGGCCTGACGACTCTTACCCACACTCCCTCGCCGATGGGTTTTCTCCGAGATATCCTCGGCCGGCCCTATCACGAGCACGCGATGCTGCTGATGCCGGTGGGCTATCCTGCTGAGGATGCCAGAGTGCCCAATCTTGATCGCAAGAGTATCGATGAAGTCGCTAGATTCGTTGAGTAATAATCGATTCGATTATGCCTAGAGATAGTTATTGCAAGTCTACAATAGTACAATAAACCCTGAATTTTCTCTATTGGTTGGTTGATGGCATTTGGACACTGATCAGTTCATCACTGAAGTCGAGAAATTCAATGAATTTGGCACTGAAACCGTGTTTGAGGATTACGAGTGGGAAGTAAATGGTCGCTCAGGAATAACTCGCAAGGCCATCAACGAGTTCTGGACAAGCGCTCAAAGACAAGGGAATAGTCTGCATGAGATCTCATATCGAGCCTGTTTCAAACCACAACTACCATCCTTCTTCATCTCAAGGCTTACTAGCCTTGGTGACGGAGTTTACGACCCATTCATGGGAAGAGGAACTACGCTGCTTGAGGCATTCCTGCAGGGAAGAAAACCACTTGGCAACGACATAAATCCGCTCAGTGCTGCACTACTAGAGCCACGGATTAATCCGCCGACATACGAAGAGGTAGAAGCCCGGCTAAATCAAATCGACATGGGAACAGCAGAGGAGATTTATCCTGAATTAGAGGTGTTTTTCCACCCCGATACTCTTAGACAAATTATTGCGCTGAAAGAATACTTTCTGAGAAGAGAATCATCCGGCGAAATCGACAATGTCGACAGATGGATTCGTATGGTCGCAATAAACAGACTAACCGGTCATTCTCCCGGATTCTTCTCTGTATATTCACTACCTCCCAACCAAGCAGTATCGATAAAGTCCCAGACAAGGATAAACGAGAAGAGAGATCAGACTCCCGAGTCCAAGGAGATCAAGCCAAGGATACTCAAGCGCTCCCGAAGTCTCCTCAAGGATTGGGATGGTGCCCCCCTAAAGCACGTGGGTCTCGACCTGTTACCCTCACTTACGGCCGAGGATGCAGGCCATGCTTCGAGTATTCCGAGCGCGTCCGCAACCCTCGTCGTGACCTCTCCACCTTTCCTAGATGTTGTCGACTACCAAGGAGACAACTGGATGCGATGTTGGTTCTTGGGAATCGATGCGTCGACTGTTGAAATTACTGAATTGAAAAAGCCTGAAGATTGGAAAGCAAAGATGACCGAAGTAATGTGTGATCTTAATCGGATTCTAAAGCCGGGTGGTTACCTCGCCTTCGAAGTTGGAGAAGTTACCTACAAGAGGAAAAAGTTGCTTCTGGAAGAATTAGTCCTTGAGGCTGGAGTAGCGGCCGGACTAGAGCCAGTAATCATCATGATTAACGATCAGGAATTCACCAAGACTTCGAATGCATGGGGTGTTGACAATCTATCGAAAGGAACCAATACAAACCGTATTGTCCTATTTGAGAAGGTTACAAATCACTTACCAAACTGAGAAATTTAGTTCTCGAAATCTTGGCGTTTTTGCCTAGATTGCCGCTATGCCACCATTGTTTCACTGTTTCATATCGAATAATCCAATATGGCATTTCTGGGAAGCGTGTGATGTCAGTGACAAAGTATCCCTCAACATCATCGAGTTTGTTCAGGAATCCAAATTCTTCGAACTTACGCCCAGCGCCTACCATGACTGACGGGGAAAAGTAGATGCCTCCTTTGGTGAGACTTCTAACTTCCCAATTTCCCCCATCTGCATCAATCAAATCAAAACCTGATCCTTCAGTTGGAGCTAATTTTGAACCCTGCATTGATTCGACTGCCCGGCGCTCAATTAGGAATGAAACTCTACGTCCATCTGTGAAGTACTTTCGAGTGTCTTCTACAGAGATATGTAGCGATTCAGAAATAGCATCCAAATCGAAAGTTAGCCAGCCACTGGGCTCCATATTTTGACAATATATGGGTTGCTCAAAAACATTCGGAGACAAGTTAGAGGGCTTCTGAAATCCTTGAGACGATACCGCAAACCAATGCATTGCCCATGAAGAAGGCCCTCTTCCCATCGGTTACCCCCTCGGTGTGATTGTCAGGGAACCCATTGAGCCTCTCCAGCTCCACCGGAGTCAGCCTCCTCAGCCACTTGGTTACGCCCATACCCAGACTCTCCCTGGCCTCCATGGACTCCTCGTTGCGCAGGTCTAGGCGCGTCACCTGTCCCTTGGTCGGCTTGAATGCGACGACGTGCTTGAATCTCGAAGGCGTCGAACCTCCCTCTCCGGTGACCATCGTCCTCGAAGGTCTATCGAGTGCATCGGGGAATGTGATAGGTCCTTCCTTGTAGTCGTAGGTGAATCCGTCCGTCCCCTTCCTAGGCTCGCTCTTGGCACCCTTGAGGTAGACCCATCCCTTATCCCTCAACATATCTGAAGGGCTGATGATGAACTCGTCGTCTATCTTACCCGGTTTCACGAGCACGTCCTCGAGGTTCTGGGTCGGTCCGTCGTATTCAGACGTGACTCTAGTGGTCCAAACCGTCCCTCCCATCATCACACCGGCTCTTTCGAATCTGGATAATCCACCCTTTCCGGACTTGAAGCCCTGGGTGATATCAGCGAGATCGTCTCCTAGCTTCGACCTGAGGTTGAAGCTGGGGAGTCCGAAGAAGGCCTCAAGTGGCTTGATTGGGAACGCTCTGGCAAGTACCCCATTCCTCTCCAGCCACTCCTTGGGCGGGGCCCCTCCGGTGAGAGCGGTGTGGCCCTCAGTACCCGGAGCATGGGCTAGGAGGTACACCCGCTTCCTACGCTGTGGGAAACCGTAGTCCGAGGCCGCGAAGTCCCTCCACTCGACTACGTAGCCAAGCTCGTCGAGTGATGCGAGCATCACAGCGAAGTCCCTGCCGCGCTGGCTGGTCGGGGACTTGAGCAGCCTGTCGACGTTCTCCAGCAGAGCATAGTCGGGCATCTTAGCCTCAAGGATGCGCAGTATCTCCCACCAGAGAACGCCCTTTTTGCCCTCGAGGCCCTTGGCCGCGCTAGCGGTCTTGGCAACGCTGTAGTCCTGGCACGGGAAGCCGCCACACAGCAGATCGTGGTCGGGAATCTCGGAGGCATCTATTGTTCCGATGTCTTTGTTGACGAAGATGTCGTCCGGTCCTGCTGAGTAGGCATCCGGGTCATCCTCAGAGCGGTCCAAACTCCACCTGTTGACGTAGACCTCGGCCGCGTGCTGCTTCTTGGTGGTGGGCTCCCACTGGTTCGACCACACGACCCCGAAGCGGTTCCTGTCGGTGCTCTGCGGGGGCCCCTCGAAGCCAATTCGAAAACCACCGACTCCGGCGAAGAGTTCTACGACACGCATCACGGTTTCTCTCGGCCGTTCAAGGTTAATGAAGATCGCGATCGAAAAGGCTAGTTTATACAACTTGGAATCCCATGCTATGCCGATGGAGTTCGCTGACGAGCGGGAGTTGCTGGCCCACGCCAAGAAGTTGGAGGGAATGAGGTTCTCCGACATCAGCCGACTGATAGGAGAGCTGGACGTCAGGCACAGGAAGCACACCAAGGGTGTGGCCGCCAAAGTCATCGAGACCGACTACTTCGGTATCCCCAGCAACAGCAGCGAGAAGGCCGACTTCGAGGAATTGGGAATTGAGCTGAAGGTCAGTCCACTGAGGTACGTCGAGAGGGCAGGACTGTACACGACCAAGGAGCGCAACGTGCTCAAGATGGTCGACTACAACGAGATTCTCAAGGTGCCGCACTGGATGGACACCAAGGTGTACGACAAACTTCGAAGAATCCTGTTTGTTCTGTACGTTCACGACAAGCAAGCACCAGCGGAGGAGTGGAGGGTTGTCAAGTCATTTCTCTGGAGTCCTGACGAAGAGGATTGTGAGGGCATTCAGAGGGACTACCAAATCATGCGCGGGAAGATCAACAGGGGAGAGACTCTGCGAGAGGGTGATCACACCATCTTCGCAACCTGTCCCAAACACGGGGGGGGCTTCCTCAAGCGAGACCCGCTCGGCTCACCTAGGTCTGCGCTCGCCGAGCATCCGACCCTAGGCATGGCCGAGAAGAGAGGTTACTGCATCAAGCGGGAGGCGTTCATAGTGCTCATCGCGAACGCCATCGGCGCGCCGCTTGTGAAGAAAGGTCGGACCATTGGATTGGAGCATGAGCATCTGGAGTGGTGAGATGAGGTCTGACGAAATCATCGACGCGATAATCTCGAGGCATGAGGAGGGGTCCTCGAAGCCGATACCGATTCTGGATGATCTCAGGCTGGAGCCGGTGTTGGACTACGGTGGCAAGATGGCCCGGAAGGCGTACCAGAGCTACCGCAAAAACTGGCACAAGGACAGGCAGCATGTCGGCATTCTGGATTTCAGAATAATGGATCCCACTGGAAAGATGGAGCATTCGCAGCTGCTCGCCAGGAGCGTTGGGGAAGTACCAATTGAGGCCCTGAGAGAGGTGTACGACGGAGGTGATCCCTTCGACTTTGGGCTTTCTGACGAGCAGCTCGCTCTGGTCTGCGACATCCAGTGCTCGTTCGCCGAGCAGGAGGTCAACTGGGGCGTACATGACTTCCAGCTGAGGACTCACTTCGGTTATCCAGAGATGCGAGTTGAGCACCTAAGGAACGCCGTGCCCCGAGACTTCTTCATGCTCTACTTCGAGCGCTGCGACTCGGAGATTCGGGGAGGTTTCGGAATCGAGGAGTCGTTGCGCCTTATCTCTGACCCCCAGTACCAGGAGTCCTACGTAGCCAGCAAAATGGTCCTCATGCCTCCGATAAGCGGGTCGGGGAACGGCCGTCGGATACGCGATGACTTCCTGCCCCACTTGCGTAGTGCTAATGTCGGGGGTGTGCGGCCATGGATAGAATCACATCTGGATAGAATAAGTGAATTGTGTGAAAAAAAGGGAGTGAGTCCCTACTGGAAGCGAGCCTACGAGTGAGAAAATTGAGGTGAGAATATTCAGCGGTGCGGAGTCGGAGAGGTCGCTTCAGCTCTGGACTCTGAGGACGTCACCCTCCTACTGGTCCTGCGCGACTCTGATGACGAGGAAGTCACAAGGCTTCGAGAGTTGGCTGAAAGCAGGGGCATACCTGTACGAGAGGGTTCGAAAACTGACCTGTGGAGGATGGCTAGGAGCAACGAAGGTGATGACCCTCCAGGTATCTTAGCTCTAGTAGGCAGGAATCCGAATGCAAGCATCGAACAGGTGCTTTCCAAAGGTGGACTAGCATGGTTGCTCGCTGGTGCGCGTTATCCAGTAAACATCGGCTTCACGATTCGCACAGCAGAGGTAAGCGGGGCGGATGCCGTGTTCGTGGATTGTAATCTCAACCACGATGAGCGTAAGGCTGCGGTACGTGCCTCAATGAAGGCTCACCGATTCATGCCAGTACACTGGATTGATGGAGATGATCTGGTCACTCAAGCGCGTGAAGCAGGGTTCAGGATAGTCGCACTTGAGGACAGTGGTGATACAGCTCCATGGGACGAAGATTTGACTGGGAATGTGCTACTGGTTGTTGGTGGAGAGCACGATGGAATCTCAGACTCCATACTGGATGCTTCAGACTCCATAATCAGGGTGCCAATGGCAGGTTTCGTTCCCTCATACAACCTACAGGCCCCTATGGCGATAGTATCTGCAGAGGCTTTGCGCCAGCGTAGCTAGTGCTGACTAGTCTTCTCTTCAGCAGATGGCACCATGAACACCAAAGCGACGCCTGAGCCGACAATCAGCAGGCCACCTATCCAATCCGCGGTACTGAGAGTCTCTCCAAAGACAGTGAAACCGTAGAATGTCGCAACGATTACGGTGAGGTAGGAGAATGCGCTCACCCATGCAGCGTTGGCCTTCTGGTAGGCCATCGTGATGCCAACCTGTCCTCCTCCTGCGCCAATCCCGATCCCTACCAATGCTGCTAGAGTCTTGATGTCAAGCGAGAACAGATCCGGTGCTGCCTGCACCACACTACCTGCTACAGAGGCTGCTGCGAACCAGAACACCACTGAAGTGGGAGAATCAGTAGTGCGCAACTCGCGCACGTACATGTATGCGAATGCTGCGAAGAATCCTGAGCCCAGAGCCAGCAACGCGTCAGGCTCCACTGTGCCCAGTTCGGGCGAGACAATTAGGATGATTCCTGCGAAAGCGGTGATGACTAGGAAAGCAACACCCGCGGATACTCTCTCAGCCAGCACCTTGCCAGAGAGCAGGGCGACAAATAGAGGAGCGGTGTACTGCAGAGTGACTGCTTGGCCTATCGAAATCCTTCCTAGAGCGGTGAAGTAGAGAATCATCGCTGTCAGGCCCACAGCGCATCGTAGGAACATCGTCTTCCGGTTGTTCACTCTCAGGCTGATGCCACGACTGGCTGCAAAAGCGGCCACTGCGAAGGCTATCACCGCTGAGCGCACTAGAATAATCATCCAGACGTCTGCGTGTACGCTGGTCCACTTGACTAAAGCGTTCATCGTACCGAAGCAGAGGCTACCGAATATCATCCAAAAAACAGCAGCTCTGGGCGAGTCGGAGGAGAGTTCGTGCTCCGACATCCTACACGAGGCCCCAGCGACGCTCTAGAACAGTTGCTATCGCCTGGTAGTCTTGGCCCCCTGCACTAGTGGGGTCATGCAGGTGTATCGGGATGCCGTGACTGGGCGCCTCGGCGAGCCTGATGTTGCGCCGGATTGCTGGCTCGACGATGAGCTCGGGGAAGGCCTCTCTGACCTCGCTCGCGACCTGTTGGTTGAGTAGCGTAGGCGCGTGCATTGTCAGCATCACCCCATCGACTCCTAGTTTAGGGTTGAGAAGTCCCCTGACCTCCCTGATGGTGCCAGCAAGCATGGCCAGTCCTTCGAGGGCGAAGTACTCAGTCTGGACCGGGATGAGGATGCCATCACTGGCTACCAGTGCATTGACGGAGACAATACCTAGCGAGGGCGGGGTGTCGATGAGTACGATATCGTAGTGCTGTAGAAGCGGTTCTAGGGCTTCAGTGAGCCTGTGTTCTCGACCCAACTGCCTAAGCATTTCTTGCTCGAGCCCTATCAGATTCCTGTCACCAACCACCATGTGCAGTCCGTCCACCGCTGTGGCGTGCCTAGCGTTGACCGCGGTCTCTGGGTTCAAGATGAGGTCTCTGGTAGTCGCGCGCACCTTGCTCTTGTCGACGCCTAAACCCGTGGCACAGTTACCCTGTGAATCTGCATCGACCACCAGTACCTTGTGCCCGCGCAGCGCCAACTGGGCTGCGATATTAATCACGGTGGTCGTCTTGCCAACCCCTCCCTTCTGGTTGATCACGGTGACTACTCTGGCCTTGCCTTCCGGAGTCGGCAATCCGGGGGGGAGATCGAGAGGGGGTCGAGCGCGGGCAGTGCTGATCTCGTCTACTGCATCCAGCCTCGGCGCTGTGGTCTCCTCTTCGACCTCGGTGAACTCGACATCGATTACGAGTGGCGCCTTCTGCACCTCGGGCAGGTCATCGCCATCATCCTCAGCGTTCATACGAGCGCCTTTGGCGCTCGGAGTGTTGTTGAACATGCCGCTAAGTGAATGAGAAGGCAGGTCAGTTTGGCGCTAGTTGGAGGGAAGCGAGGTGTGGTACCAGCCAACCATTCTACCAGTCTCCGCATCGATTGCAAAACCCACCGTGTTGTCTCGCCCAGAATCCTCCCACGAGCGCATTCCTGCTGCTGTGACCATGTCCAGTGACATTACATCGACTGATGTGGTAGCTAGTAGGTAGCCGTAACTGACTGAGGGTTCCCAGTCGGACCCGTCGCCGATGAACTGGTTGAGCTCGGGGTATCTCAACGGGTCCAGTACACGCTCCTCCATCAGACCCAGTGTGAGGGTCTCGGGAATCTCATTTCGATCCCAGGGCACGGTGCCCTCGTCGTATTCCCGCTGCTCGGCCAGAATGCACCCCGAGTCCTTGGCCCGCAGTACGACCCAGCCGGCGTTTTCGTCGTCATCAACCCATGACATGTTCCACTCATTGGCCGAGTACGTCGCCTGCCAGATGTAACCAGCAGATTCCAGCGCCTCGGCCGCGTCGCTTGAGGAGTGGTTGGTCATCAGGCAGTCAACTGCGGTCTCTAAGTTGAACTCCCTGAGGCTTGATTCGTCCGGCATCGCCTCCTCCCAGTGCTGCTGGCTGTTGGGTATGTCCTCCCCACTGCCGGGGCTGCCGGCGTAGGCTTTATCCCAGTGCACAGGAGTCAAGCCGAAGTTACTCGAAGTCTCGGTTATCACCGCATTCACCACGAGTGTTCCGTCGGGAAGGTCGAGCAAGTAGTCTGAAATCAGTCCCTCGAGGCTACAGTCCTCGCCGCCTTCCTTGTCGAGCAAGATGTCCACCGTCTGCTTTACTGGCCACGGGTTTCCGCGCTTTACATGAATGTCGATGTTGACGTGCCCAACACACCCAGCGAGCCCTTCCTCTGAGATACTCACATGAGTGACGAGGCCATGCATAGCGGTGTTGATTTCCCCCTGCACAGTCCAGGTCCAGTCCATTAGGCCCGAGGCCTTCACCGAGGAGAGGCCTTCAGTGAGGGGCGTGTCACCGAAGAATTCGTGCAGTTCGATTGGAGTCAGAGGGAAAATTAGCAGTGGTGAGAGAGTCCCTAGTGAGCCGAGACCGTTGGAGCCGAACGCAACTGCCCTAGCATCCGTTCGGACGTTGTCCGGGTCGGTGAAACTGAGGTCGGTATCAGTCCGAATGGTAGACTTGCTGGTAATATCCCTCCATGACTTAGATTCTGAAATAAGAGAATTGTCCTCCTTTATCCAGCCAGTGTTGGTGCATGTCCCTTCGTCCCTGACCTTCCCCTGTAGGTCGATTGCGAGGTTGTGTGTCACCGTCTGCTCTGCGGTCAGATGCTCCCTGCCGTGGGCGTCATGAGCGTTTACCGCACCGATGAGTTCGGCATCCAGAGGATGGGAGATGTCACCTATGCCTCCATTGCGAATCGATATCGAGCCTGTCCCGCCACTGACGGTCGCTCGGAGCTCGTCGCAGACCTCGTCTAGGGTTGGCGTGGTGATGTCCCTCAGAATTCCAATCATCTCGTCTCCGGTGATTTCTATCGTGGTCTCAGTGACGGTGAAGTCCATGTGGTCGCCGTAGCGTAGGGGTCGAGCCGTGAAGGCTGGGTCCTGCTGCACTAGGTAGAACGCGATGGCGCCGACCATCAGGATCACCACACCGATTACTGAAATAGCCTGCCAGTTTTCCTTCAGGCCATCGACCGAAGGTAACGTGATAATCATCGAGGGTTCTTCGTCATCGACCTCGTCTAGGAATACCTCATCGGTCGCCTCGCTGGGTATTACTCCGGAGAACCACGGGTCATCTTCGGGCTCTGGCTCCTCAGGTTCTGCGACCTCGGCTTCGACAATTTCCGCTTCAATAATCACTTCGTCAGGCTCTGGTTCTGGTTCGGGCTCTGGTTCTAGTTCGGCCAACTCATCCCCGCTTACTCTGGCAATCAGTTTGTCAATGGCGTCGTCAATATCCTCGGATTTGCTCTCCGCGGCGACTTTAGGGGTCTTGACAGGAGTTGCCTCGCGGCCGAGTAACCTGTCCACCAACTCGTGCTTCTTGCCCGACACCAGAAGTCCGTGGTCGCTACACAATTGGCGCAGCATGCTGACCTTCATCGCGGACAGGGTGTCGCGGTCAGGAATACCTTCGGAGGCCATTCTACTCACTCTCAGTCCGATGGGGTGGCTTTCAACTCCTTCGGCGTCCTGCCTTGCAGGACGCGCACTCGCGAGACTGTGCGACGAGGTCGATGCAAGGACTCAAGAAGTGCAGCCGGTCGGCGCAGGACATGGACCCACGTCTGGTCATTCTCACCTTGGGGCCTGAGTTGTATAGTACAAAACGGCTCATCGAGGAGGCTGAGAAGGAGGGTTGGACGGTCAAACTTGTTGATTACAGGAAGGTCAGCCCAGTTGTTGATGACAAGGGCGTTAGGATTTACTACAATGGGTGGCCTATTCAGTGCGATGCTATAATCCCAAGAATTGGGGCTAGTTACACCCATCGTGGAGTCCCCGTAGTGAAATTTTTCGAGAGTATGGGAGTCATCGTAATCAATGGGGGCGAGGGAATCCGTTCCAGTCGCGATAAGCTTCGAGCAGGTCAGATTCTAATGGAGGCAGGAGTTCCAGTGCCCACCACTGTCAATGTCGGTGCGTGGGAGGATACCATTCGCGCTGTCAACCAAGTAGGAGGTACTCCTTGTGTGGTCAAGAGCAATGAAGGTACTCACGGTTCGACGGTGTTCCTCGCGCGCACAGAACAGCAGGCACGCCAGCTTGTCTACCAAATGCTAGATCGCGGTATGCGTCCTTTGGTACAAGAGTACATTCAAGAATCGCACGGGCAAGACATTCGAGCTCTGGTTGTTGGTGGAAAAGTCGTCGCTGCTATGCGTCGCAAGGCGCATGGCTCCGAGTTCCGCTCAAACTTCCACCTTGGGGGTAGCGTCGAGCCCGTCGAAATCTCCGACAAATACGCCGAGATAGCATGCACTGCTGCGGAGGCTCTAGGTCTGGATCTGGCCGGTGTGGATATGCTAGAATCGCGCAGAGGTCCGCTGGTGCTAGAGGTCAACTCTAGTCCCGGCCTTGAGGGCATCGAGTCTGTGAAAGGGAAGGGTTTCGTGGCCGCCGAGGTGGTCCGCCTGCTCAACAGGAGACTCGAGAAGTCTCGCGGGGACCCCGAAGCATCGAACAGTACGGAGATGACGGAGGCCAGTAGCGAGGCTTCTGGAATCTACGACTGACGGCATTTCCCAAGGCTCGGTCAAACGGCGGTTCTCACCCCTTTGGAGAGAGAAGCATTCAAGTCTGATTACGATAACTTGGACCTGTCCGTAGGGACAGGGATGCACGGCCGTTCGCGGCCTAGAGGCGAGAGATTTGACTGAACAGAGGGAAGGAGTAGCTAATTCTTGGGCCAATGGTGGCTTAGTGGAGCGAGAGCGAGCGAGGTTCGCGAATTTCAATGTTGAAGGCGACACGCCTCTCCCTTCGCGCCTCCAGAGCCTCTCTGAGCTGCCTTGGTTCGACTGTTGGATGCAGAGACTGCGGACCGAGAAGAAGAGTGAACACACAGTCAGGGCGTACACCGTCGCTGCACGCACCCTAAGCACCACTTCGTTGCCAAGGGAATCTCCACTCGACTGGGAGGAGGCGAAGACAATTAGCGTTCGAGATTTCCACACAAGAGTCGATCCCAACAAAGGCAGAATGGATGCTTGGCTGAACGGTATTGGGGGACTGAAGCCTGCTACCGTCAACGCCCGCATCGCAGCCGCCTCGCATCTCCTGCAGTGGGTCGGGCACTCTGTACCCGATTGGATTCAGAGACCGAATCGCAGCCGCTCATTGCCTCGCACCCTCGGACGCAACGAGCTCGGTCGAGTGCGTACTGCGGCCACTCGGTCCGAGGATCCGCTCGCGCAGCCCGTGGTCACCATACTCCTCGACACTGGACTGCGCGTCTCGGAGTTGTGCTCTCTCGACATCGACGACGTTGACACTGAAGACATGTCCGCGCTGGTCATTGGAGGAAAGGGGGAGAAAGACCGAACTGTGCTGTTCACCAAGGCCACCGTCGACGCCATCGAGGCTTGGGGTCCGATTCGGAACAGCCGGATTCAGATGTGCGACAGGGAGAATGAGTTGCGTTCCCTACTACTGTCGAGTCGTGGACGTAGGATGAATCCGCGCTCGGTGCAGAAACTAATCGACAGGTTGGCAGATGCGGCCGAAATTCCGCGCTCACGATTGAGTCCACACACCCTGCGCCACACCTTTGCCACCGGACTGCTGGAGCGTGGTGCCGACCTAGTCACGATTCAACGCCTGCTCGGTCACGCCAGTATCGCCACCACTCGAGTCTACCTTGAGATAGGCGACCAGACCCTAAGGGAAATCTACCACCGCGCCCAGCGGGAGCTTCCAGAGACTGAGGTCATTGAGCCGCCCGAGGAACTTCCTACAGTAGGCGAAGCCCCGTATCAAAGACTGCGCTGACTACTTCTTGGCCGGGTTCTTCTTGTTGCCTCTCTTATCTACTGACTCCGGGCCCTGCCACTCACGCTCTGCTGGGATGACATAGCCTGGGTGAGAGGGGATTGGGCAGTGCTTGCCCGCCCTGCACCTGCTGCAATTGTCTGAAGGTGGAGACTCGACCGTCTTCTGCAGCCTTCCATACTTTCTGCGCGGCACGCATAGTGCTTGATTCGGAGGGACTTAGCGGTTCCCACGTGCGCGCAACGTTCAACCCGTCTCGCACACACAGGGGGTTGTGAGTATAGAGGACGAGGAGTTGGTTGGCTCGGACGCGAGTCGTACCGTGCTGTACGCACAAGTGCGCGACGGGCAGCCGAAAATGGCCATCGACGAGGACGGATACCTGCGCCCTGAGGGCTGGCCGGACTCTGGAGGCAAAGTGTATCTCGGTGACATCGCGCAGGCTGCACTCAGGGCGCTCGGCCCGCACGATCCCCCGAGATTTGCTGAGCAGCCCGGTTTTGACGAGCAAATCTGGTCGCTCAGTTCTCGCGCCAATGAACTGCAAATGAGGATTTCGAGCAGCCCTTACTGGGGCTTCGGGCTTCTGCCCAACTGCTTCCTGAATCGGATTGAGTTATCCGGCCCGTTAGGCCTTCGTGCGAGGTGCGTGCACGACCTCGTCGCCTCACTGGGAAGAAACCCATGGGAGCCGAGTCGGTTGCGTCAGTTCGAGAAGGTCACCGGATGCGAGGCTGCTCAACATAGGAGTGCATGGAAGAATCTCATCACGCGCGCCAGTGAGGACATGAGTGAGGAGGTCGACCAGCTTGAGGACTCACTCAGAAGGCTTAGGGGATCGGATGCAGCAGTCTCAGGCATACTAGATGCTGCTGAGATGGCTATTGGCGAAGCGCGTGCGGCCCTCGCTGACCGTAATGCACCCGCGGTGGAGCGTGCGCTGGGAAGGGCTGCAAGCGCGCTCATCGAGGCCGACCCAGACACTGAGGTTCGTTCGTCGGAGACCAGCGCGCAGCGCGCGTCCCCTCGCACCAGTACCGGGAAGCAGGACGAAGTCAAAGCGAGGCACCTTCTCGACGAAGTTCCGTTTGTGGATCTCTCCGAGAAGGATTAATCACAGGCCTAGCGTCGACCACATCCACGACCAGACGCCGTGATTCGCTAGGTAGATGCTCACTGAGAAGGTAATGCAGGCTGCGTATATCATGCCCTTGGATATCTGTATGGCGTCCTCCGACTCCTCATCGAAGTAACGAATCAGTCCAGCTGCCTGCTGGATCCCACTGCCCTTCTTCTCCTTGGCCATCGGGCGTCGCACCTGCCTGCACTATTTCAATTCCGCGAGGTGTCTGGATGCGACCCCATAGGGGTCGATTAGGGGTCCAGTGTCTCGATGAGGACGCAGCCGCCGTCTAATTCCACTATTTTTGAGGCGGCGCTCATCGCAGTGTCTATCGAAGTGGTCATCAGAATCTCCCTGCGCTTGCCGTTGTTGGACTCAAACACCAATCTGTGACTGAGAGTGTCAAGGACCTCGCGGTCGACAATCTGCCATATCCAACTGTCTCGCTCGATGGTCACCAAAGCCTCGACCGGTACTAGGGGGCCCTGCTCCCTCCCCACCGCTCTGGCTCGTTCGACCAATTCGACCAGTTTCCTGGTCGCCCCGTTCAAATCTGTCTTTGTTGGTTCCTCTGATCTGCTGGCTATTCTCCTACGCAATCCTGTCATGTGCATCCCACGCGGCTCTCACCGCAGGAGTCGAGTGTTTCGCTGAGGGTTTAACCGTTTACGGTGCTGCTGACTCTCACATCCGCAATACAGAGTGAGCGGTGCTCCGCCGGATGAAAGAATCGCGCAGTTGATTGCTGTCGCTTTCACCCGCAGGTCGTGGGCCAGAGCGACGCTCCTTGGAGTCTGATGGCTCAGAACAGCGTCCTGCTGCGTGCGGTCTCCCACTGGAGGAAGGATGCAGGGGGCTGGCTGAACGGTTCCTTCGACAGGTTGCCGGAGACGGTGCGGGTCAATCCACTCAGAGACGATAGTGACTGGACTGAGAGCTGGCTCAAAGGCATAGGCTCGCAGCGCATCGCTTGGTTCAGCGGGCCCGGCAGCGCATGGGCACTGCCGTTTAATCGAGGCTCTGCCCAAGGTGATGTCAAGGAGATTCTCAAAGCGCTGCACGAGACCGGGCGATTGACCCGACAGGAGGCGTCCTCAATGTTGCCAGTGCTGGCGCTTGGGGTTAAGCAGGGTGACGTCGTGCTCGATATGTGCGCCTCTCCCGGCTCCAAAACCACTCAGATTGCCGAGCATATGGGGGAGCGTGGACTCATTCTAGCCAACGAAGTTGTGAACTCTAGAGTCAACATGCTGGTGACCAACGTCCAGAGGCACGGCTCAAGGACTGTAGCAGTGGTTCACCACGACGGTCGTCACATTCCACGCGTTCCCGAGTCCGGATTCGACAGGATTCTGGTCGATGCGCCCTGCACCGGATCGGGTACGACTAGGAAGAATCCAGATGTATGGGGCAAGTGGTTGCCTTCTGGAGGACGGTCATTGCATGACTTGCAACTCGACCTCCTAGCCAAGGCCTCAGCTCTGGTCAAGCCCGGAGGCCGAGTGGTCTACTCTACCTGCTCGCTCGACCCAATCGAGGACGAAGCCGTCGTCGCTGCGGTTTTACGCTCTAGCGACGCGATGAGTCTGATTCCTGTCTCACCACTCCTTGTGGGCGTCCCGGGAGAGGAAGGGCGCGCAGACTGGCCTAACCTGAATGACGACGGAGAGCCTTCTGACGAAGATTTTTCCGAGTCTATGCTGCCTCCGAAAGAGTCTGAAATCGCCGAGCAGCTCGCTCGCTGCATGAGGGTTTGGAACGACAGCATCGATGGTGGTGGCTTCTTCCTTGCTGTACTTGAGAAGTCTGCAGATGCTCCTCAGCGTCCTACTCCTAAGGTCCATTCGATCCTCAGCCCCGAGGATATCAAGCCCGATGCTGGGAACTCCCCTCAACCACTCTCTGAATCCATGGCCTCCTCGGTCAAATCAGCTTGGGGTGCTCTACCGGACGACCTGTGGCTACGGGGCAAACGCCTACTGCTTTCAACGCCCGAGGCGAGGATGGTCTGGGAGTCAGAACGCAGCCGCCGGGGCGGCAGGACGAGGATTCCCGGCGACCGCTGGCGACCGCTCAAAGTGATGCATCTCGGACTCAACGCCGCTCAACTCCGCGGCGACGAGGTGGAACGAGTGGTCGCAGGTGCGGCCCGGGTTCTGGGCCCACATCTACCCAGAGCATCCTGCGAAGTCGACAGTGGGCTCATCGACAGTCTGCTTGAGGAAGGAGATGCCTTGATTGAGGAAGGTCACGGACTCGAAGGAGCGAGGGGTGGCCGGATTCTTATCGACTCGCAGAACGGTGACTGTGTCCCCATATGGGTAGGTGGGAGAATCAGCCTGATGCTTGGTAGCGCCGAGCGTTTGCTGCTCACTCTACAGCGCGGGTTGACAATTAATCAGAATAACGACGAATAATTTGGTAATGATGAACGGATGAACAAGGAGTGTGTCGGGGCATTGGCATATGTTCAATAGCCGGTTCGAGAAAATCGCAATTCCCGGTGGACCTCATGTTGGATGACACGGACCGTCGCATACTCTCTGTGCTACAACGCGATGCTAGGGCGTCGATGCGTAGGATATCCGAAGAGGCTGGAGTCTCGTTGGGAACGGTGAGTAACCGAGTGCGCCGTTTAGAAGAGTCGGGTGTCATCCGAGGTTACACGGTCATGCTGGACCCTGAGAAGGCCGGATGGGAGTTGACCGTCGTCATCGGTCTACGCATACAGAAGGGTCGTCTGATTGAGATTCAGGAGAAGATAGCGAAGGATTCCAGGGTGTACGGTGTATACGACGTGACTGGGGATTTCGACTCCATGGTGATAGCCCGAGCACGGGATCGCAGCGATCTCGACGACCTCTCAAAGAACGTGATGTCGGTCGACGGCGTGGAGCGTTCGGTCACCCACCTCGTTTTGAACACGGTCAAAGAGAGCTCTGCGGTGCTGCCTGAGTAGCTTTTAATCAACTTCACGGAGAATCTCGACAATCATCGGTGTGAGCGTACTTGAGTGAGGAGTTAGGGACTCGACGGTTCTACCTTCAGGCTTCATCACCTTGAGTAGGACTTGTCGGAGTGCTTCGTCAACAGGGATATCGAGTGCCATCAGCCTATCCCTGAACCCGGTCTGAAGCCTTCCACCGGTCCTGTCCCAGTCCATCAGAAGGATCAGGGGCGGGCCTCCATCGACGATGTTTCGAGTTCCGTAGGTATCATGCAGATAGGCGACCATCCTAGAGCGATCCCATCCCCTGTTCACTTTCTCTATCACACCGGAGAATCCGAGTGCCCTGAGGGCCTTCTCGTCCTTGATTCCCTCGACCAGCACTGGACAGTTCGGAGAACCTGGTGAGGGGCGGTTCCTGAGTATGCTCTGTGCCATCGCTGCAGCAGCGGCTCGGAAGCGAATTTTGCGGTCCGGCGGGCCCTCCTTACGAGCCCTCTGTCCTATCCAATCTGGAAGCCCTTCTCGCTCTGACACTATCAGTCCTCCAAAAGAGCGTTGATTCGGCTCGGGTCTATTCTCTCTATTCTCACGCTCTTGCGGCGGCTGGAATGGCCACTTACTATGCTCAACTCAGACGCCCTCACACCCGTCCATTCGGCCAGTGCCTGCAATACCTCTAGATTGGCCTGACCACCGCGTGGTCTAGCGGTTACGGTGATCTTGAGGCGCTCTCTCCAGGGCTCGATGCCGATTATCTCAGTCTCATTCGCCGAAGCCTGAACATAGATGTCTACGATGGAGCCACCATCTGCTTCTCTTAGCCAATTTGAGGGCATCTCAAAGCTCCTATAGAGAGCCATGCTTTGAAGTCGTTTATCGACTCACCATAGCAAGCCTTACTGATGCTCATTCCGCGATACTTATGAGGGTGTTTCGTGCGCATGTGGGTGAGAGATAGCGATGGCTGGAGTGACCCCGCTATACGATGCCATCTGGGATGACTACATCCTGTGGTCGGTATTCGTCGGTGCCATCGCTTTCGGATGGCTCTACCACCATTCATACTTCTACCGTTCAGAGGATGGTGAGAGCCCCAATGTCGATGACCTGGAAGTGGGAGTATTTCCCAAGGATTACGACAACCTGAGGCTGGAGGTCACCTGGACCGTTCTGCCCTTCATACTCATAGTCTGGCTGACCTACATCTCGTGGGCGCCACTTGACGCGGTTTGGAGCCAAACCGGTCCCGATGGTTACCATGGCAGCGAGTGTGGAGAGGGCGAGTCGTCGAACAATTACCTCGACAGTGACGGTTATGTGCGCTCCTCATGCTATCACGATCTCGGTATCACTGGACAGCAGTGGTTCTGGGAATTCGACTGTTACGAACTGTCAGAGGACATCTGCTCCACGGACTACGCTACTGTCGAGGGTGAGTTGAAGCCGCTGCTGAGACTAAAGACGGGTGAGACCTATCTGGCTACGATGACTTCCGTCGATGTCACCCACGCCGTGAAGAACCCGGGATTCGGGATAATGGAGGATGTGCAACCCGGCCAAATTACCTATCTCTGGATGCCGGCTGTCGAGGACACCTCATTCCTGATGCTGTGTGCCGAGTACTGTGGAGATAACCACGCCTACATGACGGCACAAATTCTCGTGGAGTGATTCGATATGGAGAGAAAAACCGTCTCACGAAGGCTCGTCCTGATTTCTCTGCTGGCCATGGCCATGATTGTCGTGCCCGCCGTCACATCCCTGCCCTCCGGCATCTCTGGTGTCAAGGACACAGGGTGCAACTGCCACGGAACTGAGGCCAGTTCTTCTGTAACTGCATCAATCTCAGGGCTTCCCGAAACCTACAACGCCTCGGAGACCTATGCTGTAACAGTCTCGTTCACCGGTGGACCAAGTACGGATGGGAATGCGAATCTAGGCGGATTCAACCTATGGGTCAGCGATGGCACGTTGGCTACCTTGGATTCGTCAGCGCAACTCTGGGGTCCTAATGAAGCAAGCCATACAACCGAAGGCAACGATCAGCGCTCATGGAACCTCGAGTGGATTGCACCCGACAGTGGGGGCGATGTTGAGTTCATCCTCCACACGAACTCAGTGAATGGGAACGAGGGTGACAGCGGTTCCAGTGGCGACGAGTGGGATCGTGCGCACACGACGGTCCTAGGCTTCGGCCTGAAAGTCCTCCCTGATGCTGACCCGTTCAAGGTACTCGCCACTCTGATTATTATTTCCACAGTGCTTCTGAGCATCATCGTGCTATACGTCTTCTACCGTAACAATCCTGATGGTTTCGAGTGGTCCCGATTCGCCCCTTGGATTACAGAGTGGCTCACCAGCACCGACCACAAGAAGATCGGGACGCTGTACTTCGTGCAGGGGCTGTTCTTCCTAGGTGTGGGCGGGATAATGGCGCTGATGATTAGGGTCCAGCTGTCATCCCCTGGCAACGACTTCATCACACAGGAATACTACAACCAATTCTTCACTCTGCATGGCACTACCATGATTTTTCTCGCGGCGATGCCGCTGATTGCTGGTTTCGCCAACTGGATAGTGCCTCTACAGATAGGAGCGCCGGATCTCGCCTTCCCACGCCTGAACGCGCTCTCCTTCTGGCTACAGCCAGTGGCGGCTCTACTGATATTCACAGGAGTGTTCAGTGGGGCGGGAGCGGACACCGGGTGGACCGGTTACGCGCCCTACGTCGTCACTGAGAACACGCACGCTGGGGTGAGCATGTGGGCCGCCGGACAGATTATGTTGGTTGCATCTTCAACTCTGACCGGGATTAACTTCCTGACCACGATGGCGGTAATGCGCTCCCCTGGTATGGGCTGGTTCCAGATGCCGCTATTCACCTGGTCGATACTGGTCGCCAATCTGATGCTCTTCCTGTCCATCCCAGCCTTCGGCGTCGGTCTGATTCAAGTCTATCTAGATCGTACCATAGGAACCGGTTTCTACGATGTTGCAGCCGGCGGTGACCCTTTGCTGTGGAGTCACCTGTTCTGGTACTTCGGGCACCCTGAGGTGTATGTCGTCATCGTCCCGGCCTTCGGCGTAATCTCTGAAGTGATAGCGACCAGCGCGAGGCGTTCCATCTTCGGCTACAAATCAATGGTCTATGCTATGGCAGGAATCGGCCTCGTGTCTTTCATCGTGTACGGTCATCACATGTTCACTTCCGGCATGTCTCCTACCCTGAGGTTCGTCACCATGCTGACTACGATGCTGGTGGCCGTGCCCACGGGAATCAAAATCTTCAACTGGCTCAAGACGATGCATGGCGGCTCGTTGGTCTACCGCACTCACACACTGTGGACACTGGGCTTCCTAGTGACCTTCACCCTGGGTGGGATTTCAGGGATGTTCTTCCCGTCGATGGCAATGGATGTTCACTTACACGAGACCTACTTCGTGGTCGCTCACTTCCACTATGTGTTGGTCGGCGGGACCGTCTTCGGTTTCTTCGCCGCAATCTACTACTGGTACCCGAAGATGACTGGCAGGATGTTGGATGAGAGGCTTGGAGTACTACACTTCCTGACGGCCTTCATCTCATACAACGCCCTGTTCTGGCCGATGCACAGGCTCGGGGTCGTGGGGATGATTAGGAGAACTCACACATACTACATCACTACAGACGATATTCAGGCCCTGCCGGAGTGGGCGGCGGACTGGAATATGCTAATCTCGGTGTCCGCTTTCCTGTTCTTCGCCAGTAATCTGCTGCTCGTGGTAAACATGATCAAATCTCTCGTCAGAGGAGAGAAAGCCCCTGCCGACCCGTGGGGGGGCTGGTCCTTCGAGTGGATGACCAGCTCACCGCCGCCAACTCCCAGTTTCGATCCTCATAACCTGCCTGTGTTGAAAGATGCCAATGAGCACGTCGCCAATGAGCCAGGTAGATTGGGGCAGATGTTCCGTAGGCTGATGGTGTCTGATGATGCGCCAGAGGAGGGATCGCATTGAGCGACGACTACGGTCATGACGACCACCCGAGCCCGTGGGGCCCGCACGATTGGGGGCATGGCGCCCCTCACAACTCGTTCGCTCCGCTCATCCTATCGATAGGTGCGGGTCTTTTCTTGCTAATGCTCGGAGGTCTGTTCACGTTTGGAGAATATGACGGCAGATACCTTCCGATGGTGTT
>Ga0206685_10000031_pt1 | contig 40165 bp, 35 predicted proteins | sample M220012015metaG_FD_161049 | JGI IMG/M metagenome (GOLD analysis project Ga0206685, IMG submission 161049) | Ammonia-oxidizing marine archaeal communities from Monterey Bay, California, United States - M2 200m 12015 | ecosystem: Environmental > Aquatic > Marine > Intertidal zone | place: USA...
AGCGCGGCGTTCCCAGGAACGTCTCCAGTGTCGTTGGACCTGACTAGGTAGAGGTACATCGTGACATTTTCTGCCGCGGTCCCGTTGTCGGCGAACTGGAGTGTCCCGTTGAGCCAGATGTCGCCGGTAGACAGGTTTCTCTCCACCCAAGTCGGCCCCCAATCGGCATCTACGACCTCAAGTGTGGCCATCGGCGGGCAGGCCTCGAATGGGATCCAGCCCATGTCGAGGCCGCCTTGGTTCTGATTAGTCTCAAGGTGAACCTCGACCCATCTGGTGAAGTCCTTGCCGTAGACCTCGAACGACTTGCCCGTCCAAGTGCCGCCGGCGAATCCTGTGACCTTTCTAGTCGGTATTCCCGCGAGCCTGAGCATCACCGAGAATACAGTAGTGAACTCGTCGCAACTGCCCTCCAGTGTTGTGTTGAGAATCCAGTGAGCGACATCACTCTCTTCATCTATGTCGTCAGTCCTACCTGAGCCATCGTAGTTCAAAGTGAAATTTGTGGTGGAGTTTCCATTTATCAGATAGTCCTGAATCGCCAGCACCTTGTCCCATGCTGTGAAAGCGCCGGACTCATTAATCACGGTATTAGTGACAGTATCCACGTAAGAGCTGTGCTTGTCGAGGAAAACATCAGGAAGATCGTAGGCGTAGCTGCTGCCAGAGAAAGAGGTAGAGTTGGCTATGATTTGTGGCCCGAAAAAGACCTGTGGTGCAGTTACGAACAGCGTGTCGACGGTGGATTGATCAATCAGTATGTCTCGAGTGAAGTTCGAGAAATTAAGTCCGGCATTATTGTCCAGCCAACTAGTGAAGTTGACAGCGTTGTAGGGCGCTATCAGCTCGTCGCCCGGGCCCATCACACCGTCCTCGTTGTACCCGATAGTCCATCCTAGCACCTCCGATGTGTTCCAAAAGCTCGAGTCGGCTACACCTTGGGTGGTTGACCACTCAGGAAACATCTGAGTGTATCCAACTAGAGTAGTGTTGACGCCCCAAGACACGCCGGTGTAGTAGTCGTAGGTGTGCCACCTCCAGTAGTGCTTCTGAGTCGGGTCGATTCCCGCAGAGGTGTTTTCGGCGACGAAGTACAGCATATTGTCGTCGATGTCGTCGGTAGGGTCCCACGGATTCCCCTCAGCGTCAACGCAACCAAGACTCCAGTACTCGGGAGCACATTCCTGCCCATCTGGCACGCCACCTCCGTCGGTGTCCGGGTCCCTCCAATCAGTGCCAATCTGCTGTTCTATCGTGTCGGGAATGCCATCGCCGTCAGTATCAATTGGGTTCAGATCATCGGCGGAGTTGTTCTGAGGATTAGTCCCATCGAGATACTCCTGACCATCCATTACTCCGCCGTTGTCTGTATCAGAAACGTTCCACATGGTGTAGTAGGTGTCGAAGGTGCCGTTGCCACCAACACCCCAGTTCAATGAGCATCCGGTGGTGTTCTCGAAGTAATTGTTGAGGCCGTCCTCATCAGTATCTAGGAGATTCTGACAGGGATTGCTTGGATCGGTGTCGTTGAGTATCTCATTGAGGTCGTCGACTCCGTCTCCATCGGTGTCGGACATGTTGGGCAGCGACAAGTACCCCCAAGTTCCGAGACCCTCTTCCCAATCCGCAAGGCCGTCGCCGTCGGTATCAGAGTAGTCGTCGTCGCAGTGCGGCTCATTTACCGCGCCCGCAGTAGCGTCCCAACACCACGAGAAGTTGAGGAATATCACAGTCGTAGCATCGGTCGGTTTCTCAGTGTCTACGTTGCGCAGAGAGTCAGATATGATTGATTGATACCTAAAACCGGTAAGACTTCCATTCGTGGAGACATAATATGCCATATCGGCACCTTGCTGCCTCCAGTCGACAGGATTGGGGTCCAATCCGGCAGTAGAGTTCAGAGTGAGGACCGAGTTCGTCGAATCCCACGTGACAATCTGTCTGACTACCTGTTCGGTAGAGATGCAGGGGTCGGTTGAATGCGCTAGAGAAAGCTCGTCTCCATCGTTTATCCCACCTCGGTCCGTGTCAGAGACATTCCACAATGTACAGGTCATATTCTCCTCCCAATTGTCTATTCCGTCGTTGTCTATGTCGCCGGCGTCCTCGACTCTTGTTGGATCGGTCTCTCCAGGGTCAACCACTCCATTGCCGTTGACGTCCTCCTCACCGTCGTCGAACTGGTCGCCGTCGGTGTTGTTGTTGCGCGGGTCAGTAGCCTGAGGTGGATCGCCATACGAGCCATTGACCTCAACTCCGTCCGAGATACCGTCGCCGTCAGTATCGATGGCGGTCGGGTCGGTTAGCAATACGAAGGCCTCGTAAGAGTCGTTTAGTCCGTCGCCGTCGGTATCGTTGTTGTTAGGGTCGGTCTGTGTGATGCCGTCAACCTCGGCGGTGAAAATGACGCAGCCGCCTGGCCCGAGGCCAAGGATTGGATTACACGGAGATTCCGTCGCGGTCATGTTGAATGGCCCTGGTCTGAAGTACTGAGTCGGCGGAGTGGTAGAGCCATTACGAGTTCCCCAAGTAGGATTGACGTATTCCCACAGATTACCAAAGCCGTCTCCGTCGGGATCACCATTTGCGCCGTCCATGTTGGAGTTTGAGGTTGGGTCGAGGTTGTTGGCAACCTCCCATGCGTCAGGCATACCGTCGCCGTCGGTGTCCCAACCATCCGGATCCTCGTCAATGAGACCGTCCCCATCGTCATCGTCACTGCTGCAGTCCGCGTCGCCGTCGCCGTCGTTGTCGAAGGTGTCAACCAATCCGTCCTTGTCGTTGTCCATCCCGTCATTACAGATATTGCCCATCGGGTCCTCGTCCGCTCCATCTGAACCGGTTCCTTGGATGATCTGCATGGCGCTCTCTTCGTCCCAATTCCTTGTGGGCACGGTACCGTTCCACCACACTCCATTATCCAGCTCTGAGGGAGTCGAGGACGAGTCCCATCCTACTGGGATTCCATACTGGTACTCGTTGAGATTGGTGAAGGCATCGCCATCAGGATCCCCTGTGGAGCCGTTCTCCCCAGTAGATGAAAGCGGGTTCAAGCCGTACTGCCACTCCCATCCGTCGGGCAGTCCATCGTCGTCAGAATCCCAATCTTGAGGTTGGGTGTTGATGTAGAACTCAAGTCCATAGGTAAGGCCATCCCCATCGGCATCGGTAGAGGCGTATGCCTCCCATACACCGAACTCGAGGGCGGAGTAAGACGAAAGCAGCAGCAAGGCGCTGAACATCAGCGCCGAGCGACGCTTGCGAGACATCTCAGAGCGTACTGTCATAGCAGAAACCACGTGCATAACTGGAACCTTCTGCTGCCTACGGCAGAATGTACGGGTCTTAAGACGAATGGAGCGTCGTTCGGACGTCGATTCAGACATACTCAGACGAGTTCAATCTCGTCATCCTCATAATCATCCGAATCCTCTTCCTCGATAGAGGTTACAGGAGAGGGTAAATCCGAGTCTTCGCCTTCGGTTTCTTCGTCCTCATCTCCTCCTCCTAGAGATTCGAGGTAAGCGAGGTGAGCTGTCCACCTGCGACGGTTCATTCTGCTTTGGACGCCTGCGAATAGGAGTAGTATGGAGACCAGACCGATGACCATGGTCGAGAGTCGTGGATGGGTTATCTCGTTGACAAGGATATCCAGCAAAGAGGAGATTCCAACTGTCATAGTCACTGTAGTAGTAGCGGTGTACTCCTCCGGCCAGCTCTGCTCGGTGTCGAACGGGGTGGCGGTGATTTGGACGGGGACCTGTTGACCGTTGTTGGCCGAGTCGGGAACAATGACCTCGAGGTTGAATGTCGCTTCCTCAAAGGCCTCGAGCTCTATCAGAGGGGAGCCCGAGGGCCCTTCGATGTCGACGCTCCAGCCAGACACTTCGACCTCGGCATCTAGCAGTATGGTCAAAGGGCCGTTTCCGTTGTTCTTGACCTTGAGTTGAATGGAGTAGGCTTCTCCGGGCAACAACTCGTAGTTGGGAGAGACCTGGACTATCTGGAGTTCGGGATCTCCGGCCTCGATCTCGAACACTATTGGGAGATCGAAGTACCTAGGGTCATCGTCGTCGATGTCCTCGATGATACGAAGATAGACAGTGTGATTGCCGGCGGTAACCTGACTGGTCAGAGTTACGGTGACGAAGACTTCGGTGAAGTCGCCGGGACCGAGGGACACCCTCGGAACGGCGTCGCCGTCTTCGTCGAGTATCATGAACTGCCATTGCCCGTAAGCAGGATCCCGGTCGGTATTCTCCTCTAGGGATGCTGGGTTCTGTATCCTCCACCAACTGGCAGATTCGCCACTAGTCATACTGTTGGCAATCCGCACTCTGAGATCGACCACTGCGTTCCCCGAGGAGGGCGAACACAGGGAAACCTGAATATGCCCGAGTGGAGAGCCATCGCAGTCCTGTGAAACCTCGGCGTTAATTCCGAAAGTTCGCTGAATGGTGAACATCACAGTCGTTCGCAAAGACGAGTTGCCGTTGCTGATGACCTCGACCTCTATCTCGCCAATGTCAGGGTCGTCACGGTCTGTGGATGGCTTGACGTTGAACAGTAACACCTGCGTCGAGTGGCGCTCCAGCAGAGCGGTGTGAAAGGTTCCATCTCCCTCATCCTCAAGTATCCTCTCGCCAGTGTCGTTGTCGTATATCTGGATGATTGATTTGGCCCTCTGTAGAACGTCGACTCGGAAGGTGTCAGCATCAAAGCCGGTATTGAATATCTCGAGTAGGAAGGGGGTGAACTCCTCGTACTCGGCGTACCTTGGAACCGTCTGATCGAAATCGTCTGGACGAGTAGAGTTCGCCATCTGCACGTCATGCTCCTCATTCCAGATTGAGACCTCGGGAGGTTGATACACATCGATCTTCTCAAGGTCGAGCTGCAGGATGTCTTGATCGACTACCTGCAGCACGCTGTCAACCTCAGCCTCAGCGACAGCCCTAATCTCAATGCCCTCGGGTGTCCCTGTCAAATCATCAGGGGCAGTGAGAGTGAGAATTGGGTTGAGGATATCTCCTCCCGCATTGAGGGTGTAGCCCCCGGGTGAGTCGAACTCGAGAACCCACGAACTGCCTAAATTCGTCAATACCTCCAACTCTATCTCCATCGACTTGGTGGAGTCGCCCTTGTGGACCAACTGCAACGGAATGGCAGTGGTCTCGCCTGGGGCGATGTACTCGGTCAGCTTGTTCAACCGATGGTTGATTGAAACTCCCCACTGGTGCATCTCGACGGGTTCGTGCTCAATCAGGAAGGCGTTGCCCTGGATATCGGTAATCTCCAATTCAACTGAGTACTCGCCCGCAGGTAGGCCGCTGGGGTATGTCCAGAGATACTCGCCGAAGATGCCTTGACTGGTGTCCTCGATGTCCTCATCGTCCTCGTTGATGATGTGGTCAATGCGATAGATTCCGTCGGAATCCCTCATGATTAGACGCGTGGCCTCGATGTCGTAGCGTCCGAAAGCGCTCTTGACATCGAAGGTGAACTGCATGGCACGCTCTGAGAGGATGTCGTTCGGGTACCAGTCGAGTTCGGCACCCTCTGCGAGTTCGGCACCCTCACGCTGAAGCACTACGAGACTGTTGGATAACGCATTGGCTTCGACCTCGAGTTGTGAGAACCTGTTATTCTCATCATCAATCTCATTCCATGCCACCTCGGCCTCGCAACTAGAACCTCCTGGAAACGAGCCGCCGTCGCAACCTGACATCTCGGCACTGACGGTTATCTCGAGCCTTTCGTCCTTTGAGACTGTGAATGACTGATCCTCACCGAGGTCAATCTCGAACTCTTCGTGATCGAAACTGCAACTGTTACTGAAGCTCGTTGTGCAGGCGTCGGTATCCCAAGAGGCCGTGCCAACTTGAGAACCTCCTGCCTTGAAAGTAATCGACCACTCTACAGTGGACCCGCTTGGCCCTGTCGCCCTGAGGAACAGGTCAAGAGGGATATAATAGGAACCTGAACTGCCGTGCTGAGATCTGCCATGCACTATCAGCGATGACAGCATATCACTGGAGCGAAACTCGACCTCGTTGTCCAAGGCGCTGGAACTATCCTGGCCTCCAGAATCGGGCACCTCCGTGGTGATGTAGCCGTCGCCACCGGCTGAAGTATTTTGAGAGGAAATATACAGAGTGTAGAGTTTCAATTCTATGTCATCGTCGGCCGACATAGGCTCGGTGGCTCGCAATTCTGGAGAGGGGGCCATTGAGAGATAAACAGGGGCTAGAATAACCAAGGTTAGGACAAGAGCAAGCCTAATCTGGCCGCATCCGCTATTCGGTCTGCTGCTCGCTTGCACGCTATTTCCGCCATCAAAGTGGTGTTAAAGCGTTCGGACCCCAAGGGTGCGAGATGAGTCAGTTGTGATACAGTTGCATGCGCTCGGTTCAAGAGAGGATGGCCCCGTTGAGAGGTTGCAGAGGTACCCGAGTTGGTCAAAGGGGCCGGACTTAAGCTCCGGTGCTTAGTGCTTCGCAGGTTCAAATCCTGCCCTCTGCACCAATCACTTGACGCGGGTCATAGTGCAGCCCAGTCTGCCATCATCTTCTAGGACATCCAGTTTGGTCGCACTTACCGAGGCCGCAGCGACCTCAACAGGGGCCATGACCTCATCGAGGATTCTGGTAGAGATAGTCTCGAGCAAGGCCGGTCTTTCCATTTCCAATACCCGGTCAAGAGAAGCGATTAGGTACTCGTAATCGAGTACCTCATCTATCGAGTCGGTTCCAGTTTTTGAATCCTCCAAAATAACATGGATGTCGAATATAATTCGCTGTGGTGAGCCAATCTCATGAAGGTGGATACCAACGTCGACCTCCCTGACGACGCCTTCCATGAACAGAGAGGAGGCCGCATTGCTAGACTTGAGAATTCGAATCAACGCTTCGCTGTGGCTAGTCATACTATCACTCCGTTTCAAACAAAACGTCCCTAGCTCGGGACAGAAATCTCTCCCCCGAGTCTACAAACAAAACCTGACCCGTGACGGCCTCTGCGCCCATCAGATAGGAGACTGCGTCTGCGACGTCCTCGGGAGAAGGTCCGCGTCCGAGGGGCGTCTCGGACTGCGCTCTGGCGAACCCGACATCGCTCTGCTCGTCGCTTGGCAGGGTGTGTCCGGGTGCTATGGCATTGACCCGGATACGAGGGGCGAGACCACGGGCCAGTGCGTCGGTCAGACCGAGCATGGCATAGCGCGAGGCTGTGTACGAGAGATAATCGGGATTGGGGTCGGCTATCTTCTGATCAAGGATGTTCACCACACATGCCCTGTCGTCTTCACCGAGCTGATGATTGAGCGCGCGAATCAGTAGCATCGGCGATCTAGCGTTTACCTCCATGTGAGCATCCCAGCTCTCGGTGTCGATGCTGTCTATGTCATCGTGTACGAACAACGAGGCATTGTTGACGATACCACATAGATGCGAGTCTGTGCCAGCTCGCTGAATTAGTGAGGTCGCCGATGCGGCATCAGACAGGTCAGCATGGATAGAGAGAGCGCTACCACCGGAGGACCTGATGGTCTCGACAAGGTCCGCGGCCTCGTCCGCAGAACCCCGGTAGTGGATGATAAGAGAATAGCCGTCAGCAGCCAGACGCAAGCAGATAGCCCTACCTATGCGCTTGGCGCCCCCGGTAACCAGCACCGCGCCATTGGCCATGGTCTGCCGAGGACCACTACCGATATTACCCGTTGTATCTGCTATCTCTGAGGAATTCTCCGTAGGAGAATGATTAACGGCGCACGTTCGTCCGATAGACTCGATGGCAACGCACCTGCCAACCATCGACGCCGAATCCGCTTTGGGCGGGGGTTGCGGAGGAGTGCCCAGAAGAGGAGCTCGGGAACGCCGCCGGACCATGCGCAAGCGATTGCCGAAGTGGTTTGCGACTACACTGCCCACCGGTACCGCCCAAATTCGCTACAACGATACCAGATCCAACGTCCGCAAGCATGGCTTGCACACAGTTTGCGAGGAGGCGAGATGCCCCAATGTGCATGACTGCTGGAGTAGGGGCACTGCGACATTCATGGTGGCCGGCGAGGTCTGTACCCGCGGTTGCAGGTTCTGCGCGGTCGGCACCGTCAAGTCGCCCCCTCCGTTGAACCCGAAAGAGCCCAGTGAGTTGGCTGAGGCTGTCGCAAGAATGGGGCTCGATCATGCAGTCATCACGGTCGTCAACCGCGATGATCTGCCAGACGGAGGAGCCGGTCACTACCGTGATTGTATCCTCGCTGTCAAGCAACGTAGCTCTGAAGTCGGCCTAGAGTTGCTGTGCTCCGACCTCGACGGCAACCTTGAGGCATTGGCAAACCTACTAGAAAATCTGCCTCTGAGGGTGTTCGCCCACAACGTCGAGTGTGTACCCCGACTCGATGCCGTAGTACGCGACCCACGCGCATCCTTCGAACAGTCCCTCATTATCCTCAGAGAAGCTCGCAGGCTACGGCCAGACATCCGCATCAAGTCCAGCATCATGGTCGGCCTCGGTGAGACTGATGAAGAGGTCACGTTGGCCATGCGTATGCTGCGCGAGGCTGGAGTGGATATGGTCACGCTGGGACAGTACCTGCAGCCAGGTGACCGACATCTCCCAGTCGACAGGTTTCCGACACCAGCTCAGTTCCAACGATGGGACTGCGAGGCGCGTGAAATTGGTTTTGAGGCTGTGGCCAGTGGCCCACTAGTGCGCTCAAGCTACCGAGCGGGCCTGCTATGGGAGGAGTCTTATGGAGGAGAGCCCGTGCTGCTTGGAGGCCAAACATGATGGGTGAAAGGAGGAGTTTGTAACCATGGCACGCAAGAAGAAGGGGTCCGGACTCAACATCCCCGACGCTCCCTTCAGGCCAGGTGAGGAGGCTATCTTCGAGACCTGGTCGTGGAAGCCAGGTGACCTCGAACGGCCTGACCCTACCAAGTGCATCGCAGAAGACACGGTGCCGCACGCGCAAGGCCTAGTGAGAGTCCTCGGAGACAACGACAGGGCCTCGGGCGCATGGGATCCAAAGCTCAGCGCCGACGAATTGCGCGAGGGGCTCGAGCATATGGTCAGACTGAGAATCTTTGACGACCGCATGATGAAGATGCAAAGGACTGGGAAGCTTTCGTTCTATATGCGATCGTTTGGCGAGGAGTGCGTTGCGATAGCCCAAACGATGGCGCTCGAGACACAGGACTGGATTTTTCCATCCTACAGGCAGCCGGGGGCCCAGTTCGTAAGAGGTCGCGACATGGTCAGCATGATTTGTCACTGCCTAGGCAACGTCGAGGACAACATCAAGGGCAGGCAGATGCCAGTCCACTATTCCTATCGGGACGGTCGCTTCATCTCAATATCGAGCCCCGTCGGAACCCAGTTCAGCCAAGCTGTCGGAGTGGCCATGGCCTCTCAATACAAGAAACTCGATGAGGTCACTATCACTTGGATTGGTGACGGTGCCAGTGCCGAGGGCGACTACCACTACGCGCTCAACTTCGCCAGCATCTTCAAGGCACCCGTAATCCTCAATGTGGTCAACAATCAATGGGCCATCTCCACGCACGCCAACTTTGCCACCGCCAGCGGCGAGTTTGCCGCACGAGGACTGCCCTACGGGCTGGCCTCGATCAGAGTTGATGGTAACGACTTCCTAGCCCTGTACGCGGTCACCAAGTGGGCCCGCGAACGCGCCGCCTCGGGAGCCGGGGCGACTCATATCGAGGTCCTGACTTACCGAGCCGGGGCACACAGTAGCAGCGACGACCCCAGCCGCTACCGATCTAGCGACGAGCACACGAAATGGCCTGGTGGCGATCCCATTGAGAGGCTTCGAGACCACCTCATTGAGATTGGTGAATGGAGTGCGAAGCGACAGTCAGGACTTGAGGATAGAATCGATGGCGAGGTCATGAGTGCGTACAAGGAGGCTGTCAAGTATGGTGATCTGGCCAATGGACCATACCCTGAGGCTGATACAATCTTCACCGAAGTCTACGAAGAGATGCCGTGGCATCTCAAGGAGCAGTTCGACGAAGTTAGGGAGGGCTAGGATGGCTAATATGAACATGATTCAATCACTAAACAATGCCCTCGACATAATGCTCGAGAGGGACAGCGACGTCATCGTCTACGGCGAAGACGTCGGCTACTTCGGCGGGGTCTTCAGGACGACTGACGGACTGCAGGTCAAGCATGGCGCACACCGTGTCTTCGACTCACCTCTTTCCGAGGGAGGGATTCTCTCTACCGCCTTCGGCATGGGAATCAACGGACTGAGGCCCGTGGTCGAGATTCAGTTCGCAGACTACATCTTCCCTGCCTACGATCAGATTGTTAACGAGCTGGCCAAGATTAGACACCGTTCCGGTGGTGAGTACTGGTCACCGGTGACTGTCCGAACTCCAGCAGGGGGAGGAATCAGGGGCGGCCATCACCACTCGCAGTCCCCAGAATCGCAGTTTACACACACTCCGGGCCTAAAAGTAGTCTACTGCTCTACTCCATACAATGCCAAGGGGCTCCTCATAAGCGCCGTGGAGTGCAACGACCCGGTCATATTCTTCGAGCCCAAGAGATGCTACCGAGGTCCGTTCTACGGAGACCCACACAACGTACCGACTTGGGAGAGGCACCCTGAGGCCGAGGTTCCCGAGTCGCACTACACTGTGCCACTCGGCGAGGCCCGTTTGGCGATGGAGGGCAGCGAGTGCACGGTGATAGCTTGGGGGACCATGGTGCATGTCTGCGAGCAGGCGATTCACGACAGCGGAATCTCTTGTGACCTCATCGATCTGCAGACCCTGGTTCCATGGGACCGGGATACAGTGGTCAATTCAATCGAGAAGACTGGGAGATGTGTAATTGTTCATGAGGCACCTAAGACTAGCGGATTCGGTGCCGAGATGGCCGCATCAGTGCAGGAGCGTTGCTTCTACCACCTCGAGAGTCCGATTCAGAGGGTCACGGGATGGGATACTCCGTTCCCCCACACCACTGAATGGGATTACATGCCGGGACCTACTCGCATAGCCGCGGCGATACGCAGGACACAGGAGGGGTGAGCATGGGCAAGCACGTGTTCAAACTGCCCGACATAGGAGAGGGGGTTGTCGAGGGCGAGGTAGTACAGTGGCACGTTGCGGTGGGTGATGAGGTCACAGAAGATGATCCTATTGTGGATGTTATGACCGACAAGGCCACCGTCACCATACCCTCTCCTATCACTGGTGTCGTCAGCTCACTCAGCGGTGATGTCGGCGAGATGGTAGCAGTCGGATCGGCTCTTGTCGAATTCGATTCAGACGCTGCTGCTGTTTCAACAAGCGGGCCTTTGCCATCAAGCGAACCTGAATCTGAAGCGGAACCTGAGCCATCAAATGAATCTGAGCCCGCCCCTGCGCCCGAACCCGCTCCCCTAGCACCTGAGCCAGTTGCAGCGCCTGAGGCACCATCTGGCAAAGTACTGGCAAGCCCAGCCATCCGACGCCGCGCCAGAGAGGCGGGAGTGGACCTGTCTCAGGTCAGGGGTTCGGGCCCTGCAGGAAGAGTCCGTCATGCCGACCTCGACGCCTACATCGCGGCCGACGGAGCAGTATCGGGAGCGGCGCCCTCTGCATACTCGACTAAGCGCACTGGCATAACCGAGGTCAAGGTTGTCGGTCTACGCAGAAAAATCGCCGAGCAGATGACCATTAGCAAGCGCACCATTCCTCATTTCTCGTATTTCGAGGAGGCCGATGTCACCGAGCTCGAGGCGCTTAGGCAAATGCTCAACGCTTCGCGAGACGAGAGTCAGCCCAAGCTGACTTACCTGCCGTTCATCATGATGGCATTATCGAAGATAATGCCGGATCATCCTGAGTGCAACGCCCACTACGATGACCAAGGAGGAGTCGTTTCTCGCCACGATGCCGTTCATATCGGCATAGCCACTCAGACCGAGAGGGGGCTGTACGTCCCTGTGGTCAAGCACGTCGAGGCCATGGATGCATGGCAGGCGGCAACCGAACTGCAAAGAGTCGCTGGCGCTGCCCGGGGCGGTACGGCGAGTCTTGATGACCTGACGGGGTCGACCTTTACCATCACCAGCCTAGGGCGCGACGGTGGACTCGGGGCCACTCCTATCATCAACCACCCTGAAGTAGCCATACTCGGCATACACAAGGCAAGGGATATGCCTGTAGCCAAGGAGGGTCAAGTGGTCGTTCGCCGGATCATGAATCTATCGAGTTCGTTCGACCATCGGGTCGTTGATGGGGCCGATGGGGCAGCTCTAGTACAGCACCTTAGGAGAATGCTCGAGCACCCTGCGCTTATCTTCATGTGAGGTGTAAAATGGGCGAGACACGCAAGTGTGACGTGCTGGTTGTCGGCGCGGGACCAGGGGGCTACGTGGCAGGAATCAGGGCCGCGCAACTAGGTCTGAAGACGATAGTTGTAGAGGCCGACAAGGCCGGCGGTACCTGCCTCATCCGCGGTTGCATTCCAAGCAAGGCAATCATTCACGCAGCAGAACGCTTCGAGTCGCTCCGGCAGCACTCCTCCGAGGATGGCCACATGGGCCTCTCGGTAGGCGGTGAGCCGCATGTGGACATGGCCGCCCTAGTGTCATGGAAGGACTCCATCGTCGAGCGTCTGAACAAGGGCGTTGAGGGGCTGCTGAAGAGTGCCGGTGCCGACCTAGTCAAGGGATGGGCGAACTTCAATGGACCGAAGAGCTGCACCATCGAGACATCCGAAGGATCAGTCGATATCGAGGCTGAGAACATCATCATAGCAACTGGTTCGAGCCATATCGACCTACCTTTCATGCCATGTGATGAGGAGTTCATCCTCTCTTCGACCGGCGCACTTGACCTCGATAGTCTGCCCAAAAGTGCTGCCATCATTGGCGGCGGCTACATTGGACTCGAACTGGGCTGCGCACTGGCTAAGCTAGGAACGGAGGTCACGGTTGTCGAGGGGCTCGATAGTATCCTCGCAATCATAGATAGGGAGCTGCGCAGACCGCTGGAGATTTGGCTCAAGAAGCACGGAGTGGTAGTGCATACCAACGCTCTGGCGCGAGGCGCCGTAATCAAGGGCAAGGGGGCGTCGAGGAAAGTGGAGCTCGCCTTCGATAAGGATGGAGAGGAGCACACAGTCAAGGTCGACAGGGTCCTTGTAACAGTTGGAAGGAAGCCCAACACCAAGGGCTGGGGGCTGGAGAATACTGGAGTTCGGATGGATGCAGCAGGTCGTTTCATCAGGATTGATAGACAATGCCGTACCTCGGTCCCGGGGGTCTATGCCATCGGTGACGTTGCGGGTGAGCCGATGCTCGCCCACAAGGCCAGTGCGGAAGGCGAGATGGTCGCTGAGATCATAGCCGGACACAAGCGCGAGTTCGACAAGGTCGCGATTCCAGCCATCGTCTTCACTGAGCCGGAGATTATCTCAGTCGGCCTGACACCAGATGAGGCAGAGTCGCGTGGAGAGCAGATTATCGTCGGCAAGTTCCCCCTAGCCGCAAGCGGTAGGGCACTCAGTATAGAGGCGGAGAAAACTGGGGGTTTCATCCGCGTGACTGCGAGGGAGTCGGATCACGTCATCCTTGGAGTGCAGGCGGTCGGCACCCATGTAGCGGAACTGCATGCGGAGTTCATCCTCGCGCTTGAGATGGGCGCGCTACTGGAGGATGTGGCCGGAACAGTTCACGCCCATCCCACTATGTCAGAGGCGTTCCACGAGAGTGTTCTGAAGACACTGGGTCACGCTATACACATCAGCTGAGTGATATGATGAGTGAGTTGAGAATCCTCAGGGCCGGCGTCGTCGAGTATCACATCATGGCTGAGGCAATGAAGGAGATGCAGCAGCAAAGGATCGAAGACAAGATTCCTGACACCGTCATTATGGTAGAGCATCCAGAGGTCGTCACCGTCGGACCAAAAGCGGTCAGGGACGGAGTCGTGGTACATGGTTACCCGACATCTCTGACTGACCGAGGCGGAGGCATCACTTGGCATGGCCCGGGGCAGTTAGTCGCATATCCCATCATCAAGTGGGCGATAGAAGAGCAGAACATCAGAAAAATCATTGAGAGACTGGAGGATTGGAGTATCAACGCCCTCGCCGAGTGCGGCGTAACTGCCTACAAGGATCCGTCCATGCAAGGAGCTTGGGTAGACGGCCACAAAGTCTGCTCGATAGGGCTCTCCTTCCTTCACTGGGTCAGTCGCCACGGAATGTCGATCAACATCCACACCCCTGGGACCCGTGTCGAGGATCTAGAGGGGTGCGGTATGAGTGCTGGAGTTCACTCCAGCCTCTCTCAGTTGGGGTACACCAGTGACTCCTTGGGAAGGTCCATTGACCTAACCAGAGTCGAGTTGGCACTGCTGGCGACCTGTGAACGGAACCTCGGTAGGTCACCATCAAAGCCAATTGAGTGGAGTCCGGAGATGCCCGCATGAGTCGCCCTCGCAAAGGCGACCTATCTCATCACTGGACACTTGACCCAGAGACCACTTTCCTTAACCATGGCTCCTTTGGAGCCACTCCCTCTGTCATCCTCGAGGAACAGAGTCGGTTCAGATCTCTGATGGAGAATGACCCGGTCCGGTTCTTCGAGAGAGATTACTTCGACCTATGGGACAAGGCTCGACGCACTCTGTCGGAGTTCCTGAGCGCTGACATCGATGGGATGACTTTCGTCAGCAATGCCACTCAGGGAGTCAATACCGTGCTTAGGAGCCTGCAACTGCAGCCCGGGGACGAAATTATCGTCCCCGACCACTCCTACCAGGCCTGCTGGAACGCCATCGACTTCGTAACTGAGAGGTCAGGTGCTAAGACGGTAGTCGTAGAGATTCCATTTAGAGTCGAGAGGCCACAGGATGTAATCGATATCATCATGGGAGCGGTGACCGATAGAACCGTGCTGGCCCTGATAGATACGGTAACCAGTCCAACCGGGATGCGGATGCCTTTCGAAGAACTGACTGATCAACTACAATCGAGAGGGGTCGATGTACTGCTTGACGCCGCGCATGGTCCCGGAATCGTCCCGCTGAATCTGTCTCTACTCGCTCCGGCCTACTGCACTGGAAACTGCCACAAGTGGCTGTGTTCCCCTAAGGGCTCGGCCTTCCTGCACATTCGTGAGGACCGTAAGCACCTGATACGCCCCCTGAACATCAGCCATGGTGCATCGTACGAGGGCGAGGCGCAGGAGAAGTTTGAGTTTGAGTTCGCATGGCCTGGGACACAGGACCCTTCGGCGTGGATGTGTATCCCGAAGGCGATTGATTACCTCGGTGGGCTCGTCGAGGGAGGATGGCCTAGAATCATGGAACGCAATCACGCCCTTGCAATTGAGGGGAGAGATATCATCTGTGAGGCGCTTGGAACCACTCCTCCTTTCCCAGATTCGATGGTGTCGGCGCTGGCTGCGGTGGAGATTCCCACTGATGGCGAGGTCGGTCCGATGAGCCTCGAAGGAGACCCATTTCACAACTTCCTGCTCGACGAATATGGCATCCAGGTCCCGGTAATGCCATGGCAGCATCACGGTGTCAGGTACATCCGGATTTCTGCGCAACTGTATAACCACGTGGACGAGTACAGGTACCTAGCTGCGGCACTCTCCGAGAGCCTGTGAGGAGAAGCAACCATTCAAGGATGAGATGCTGGACCGATAACCATGCCCGAGGCTGTGGTTGCCATAACCGGTGCATCCGGGGCGCAGTACGGCGTGCGTCTGGTTGACGAACTGCTGAATGCAGGGTGGTCGGTCAGTCTGATAGTGACCAATGCCGGAGCGATTAATCTCGACCTTGAGTGCGGCATAGCACCAGAGGTCCTCGGTGAGCGCGACGGGGTAACGCTCGAGGACAATGGCAATCTTGCAGCCCGCGCCGCTTCGGGCTCTGCTCGCTTCGATGCTTACGTCGTCTGTCCCGCTAGTGGAACCACCATCGGCAAGATAGCGGCTGGGATATCTGATAACCTAGCAACCAGAAGTGCTTTAGTAGCGCTGAAGGAGAGACGTAAGCTGATTCTGGTTCCACGCGAGACTCCGGTCTCGACACCACACCTAGAGGCAATGGCGAGGATGTCCTCATGGGGTGTTGTGATACTACCCGCCAGTCCGGGCTTCTACAACTCACCGGAGGTCATCGGCGACTTGGTCGACTTCGTAGTGGCTAGAATCCTCGACCAGATGGATGTCGAGCACGCCCTAGGAAGACGCTGGACTGGCGACGAGGTCTCCCGCAACTAACCGGTGGTTGGCGAATCCGCTCCAGCGTGGGTTCAATAGTCCGACGAAGGCGCGTGGTCTTTGTGGAGAAGACGGTCGACGCAGAGGTCATCGAGACTGAGAGTATCGCTTCCAAGCCCCGTAAGGCACTTTCTGATGGCATTGCGCGTGCACGCGAGTTACCGGTTCCAGTCCTCATCGTTAGTGCGCTAATCATAGTAGGTGGCTCAGGCGGTGCGATTCTGTACGGAGACGACATCATCGAGTGGATCCAAGGTGAGCCGGACTATCGGCTCATCGAGTTCGATGCAGCACAGTCTCGAGCCTACGCTCAGTCGCTTGTCGACCTAGGACACCCGGATTGGGAGGGCAGGCTCTCTGGAACAATAGAAGAACAGAACACCGCCGAGTCGATCAAATTCAACTTCTCCTCAATGGGCATACCATCCACTCTCGAGGATTTCGACGTGCCGATGTTCATCATCGGCAACGAGCCTGAACTCTCGATATGCACACCTGGTGACATCGGAGATATATTCGGTGGCCCCACACCTTGCACTGCAGCCGACATTAACCGCGAGATAGTCGAGTTCGCGCACCGAGAGGACTTTGTCCTGCAGGGTTACAGTGGTTCGTCTTTCGTCCGCTATGTCGACGATATGCCTGTAGTGGACCTCGGAACTGGCAACGAGTCGGCGGACTGGAACTCGGCTGTCAATGCAGTCGGTATGATCTGGCTGAAGCCTGAGACAGAAGGTAACACCGCGCTGTTCGAGCGCGCCGCAGACAACGACCTTGAGGGTTTAATTCTGATTAACGACCGCCAGAACTGCGACGAACTGATTGCAGACGACTGCGTGCCCTACTTCAAGTCGGTAGGGATTTCCTCGATAGATCCGATTCCAGAAAGCCTGGGATTCATCATGGTCTCGAGAAGCGTTGGGCAGACGATTATCGACGAGGTCATCAATGGCGATGCCCGCCTGCAGTTCATCACCGATGTCAACAATCAGGGCACTGCGACCATACATGTGCCCTGTGGGATAATTGAAGGACAAAGTGAATCACTCATCATCTTCGGAGCCCATCATGATACTGTCTACAACGGACAGGGAGCAGTGGACGATACTTCAGGAGTTGCCACCGTACAGGAGATAGCTAGGCAGTTCGGGCTGCTGGAATCACTATTGGGGACTCCTAAGCACACCATCTACTTCTGTACATGGGGCGGTGAAGAGGAAGGGTTGTGGGGCTCCACCGAGTGGGTCGACAAGCATCAGACCATGCTAGCGGAAAATCTCAGACTTTACGTCAACCTAGATATGAATCACGTCGATGCGGAGCGCAACTCCGGAGTGACCCTCTTCGGCAACAACAAGGCCGACATAGACCTCATCAAAGATATCACGAGCGTATTCTCAAGCGCCTATCCAGAACTAGCGGATAAGTATCCGATTAGCATCCACAAGCACAGTTCCACTGCCATGCCCTACAACTCTGACCACGCTCCCTTCGTCTACAATATCGATGATGATGAGGGTTCAGACAAGGACTACGGCAGAGCCATTGTCTGCTACGGATCTGGCTCGAGCGAGTACCACACCTATCTGGATACGATGGATCGCTTCAACGAGGAGAGTCTGATGGTCTCTGGAATAATCTACGGCTCGTTAGTCCGGTACCTCGCCTACGGCGAGGCACAGTGAACCATCACGGCCTCGTAGTCAGGTTCCTGTCCCGGGTTGTCGGCGACCCAAGCATAGCCGATGTTTCCATCGGCTTCTACCACGAATATCGAACGCTGGGCTACTGTGTATCCGGGGATAACGAAATCGTCGAGAGCAATGCTGTAGGCATTGACAGTCTCGCGGTGAACATCAGAGAGCAATGGGAACGAGATGTCGTTTGCCTCGGCAAACGCGGAGTTAGAGAACGGGGAGTCTACCGAAATCCCGAGCACCGAGGAACCACACGACTCGAGACTGGCCATTCCGTCGGATAAGGTGCACAGCTCCTTGGTGCAGACTCCTGTGAAAGCGGCTGGATAGAACGCTAAGACGACTCGTCCTCCGCGCATCTCGCTCAGTGTCACGGAGGACTTGTCTTGGGCTGTCAGCGTGAAGTCGGGGGCGGTATCGCCTACGGTTGGCATGATGGGTCCACGGGGTGTTGTTGATTACATTTGCTCGGGCGAATCTATCCCCAGTAGTCCGAGCCCCGTCGATATCGTCCTCGCGGTCAAATCACACATGGCCATCCTGCTCCCTCTGGTCACTTCGTCCTCTGCACCCAGAACGGGGCAGACCTCGTAGAAAGTTGCGAAGGCCGAGGCGACCGAGTGTAGGTATGTGCAGAGACGGTGGGGAGAGTACGTGTCTAGAGTGTCGTCAGTGACTGCAGCGAAATTGACTAGACGTCTCGCCAGCAGTAGCTCCTCAGGCCGAGAGAGTGAGATGCTGATTCCGCTGAGTGAGGTGCGCTCGGTGCCCGAGCGCCTGAAGATACTGCATATCCTAGCGTGGGCATACTGGAGGTAAGGTGCGGTGTTGCCTTCGAAGGCTAGCATCCTGTCCCAGTCGAAAACGTAGTCCTTCGTCCTCTCTGTAGAAAGGTCGGCGTACTTCACAGCGCCAATTCCAATTGCTTTGGCTATTTCTTCCCTCAGAGCCCCTTTCAGTTCGGGGTTCTTCTCGGCGATTGCCTGCTCGGCTCGTGTAACCGCCTCTCGGAGAAGATCAACCAACTTGATGACCTCGCCCTCGCGGCTCTTCAGAATCTTACCATCCGAATCCATGACTGAGCCGAAGTTAACATGTACGGCATTATGTGAATTATTCATGAAACCGGCTTGCTGCGCCACTTCGAATACCATATTGAAGTGTTGAGCCTGGGGGGTGCCCACTACATAGAGAAGGTCGTCGCAACCGAGTCTCTCGGCGCGGTCGATGATGCATGCGAGGTCCGTAGTGGCGTAGTTGTAACCACCATCTGCCTTCGCGATTATCACCGGCATGGGCTCGCCCTCTCTGTTGACCCAGCCGCCCGGGTAGACCACTTGGGCGCCATCGCTCTCCTGTAGCAAACCCTGTTTACTCAGTCGCTCCACTACTACTGGGAGCAGGTGATGGTAACTCGACTCGCCCATGATGTCATCATTGGTCAGAAGTACCCCTAGCATCTGGTAGACCTCGTTGAAGTAGCGCATCGACTCGTCGACGAGAATCCTCCACAGCCTCAGCGTCTCCTCATCGCCGCTCTGTAGCAGCACCACTCTGTTCCTCGAACGATCTACGAACGACTGGTCGACATTGAACTTCGCTCTGGCCTGCTTGTAGAAGCCGTCGAGGTCGCCAACACCAAGCTCCTCTGCTGCGTTGACCTCACCGAGATCGAGCAGGTGCTCGATTAGCATGCCAAAGGGTGTACCCCAGTCACCGACGTGATTCTCCCTGTGCACTGTGTGGCCCTTGTGAACTAGCATCCTCACAATCGCGTCGCCAATGACTGTTGACCTCAGATGGCCGACGTGCATCTCCTTGGCCACGTTCGGTGCTGAGTAATCTACCGCTGCCACTCGCGTCTTCTCCATGGCTATCCCAAGTCGGTCATCGACAAGCAGCTCGGAGAGCCGGGCTACAAGCCACTCCGGCTCGGCCTTCAGGTTGACGAATCCGTTGATAGCGGAGACCTCGGCGGTGCCGGCAAGGGTAGGCGCGAGCGCTGCGGAAATTTCCTGGGCGATATCCACTGGGGAGCGTCGCAGCACTGCTGCGAGACTGTGACAAGGTAGTGCTAGATCACCGTGCTCCTCAACCGTAGCCGGACCGAGCAGGTCGGCCGAGTTGGCCTCTGTCACTCCCATTCCTGACAGAGTATGTTCCATCGCCGGGGCCACTGCCTCTGCCAATATCCTCATCACTTCAACTCCAAGCGTACCTCAGTATGGCGGCAATGCCGCCGAAAGCGTCGTACATGGTGGCTCCCTCCTCAGTGTCCATCGAGATTAGGTTGACCTTGGCTGAGGTGTGGCCGGCCAATATGCTCAACTCGTCCAACAGGTCCCTCGTCCTATCAGGATCCTCCCTGATGTTCTCCGAGTCGCACGCGGGGCAGTTCGGGAGGTCGGAACGGCTCTTCTGGGTAGTCTCCCACTCGTGCTTGCAGGGCTTGCACACCCAGCCCACTCTGCGCTGGCGTAGAGCCTCTGAGAGGAGTAGCGTGTGGACAGCGCCCTGGGCGAGTGCTGATCTGACCATCTTCTCGCCATAGGTCGCCTTGGGGTGGGTTTGCATAACCTCGCGCAAGAACTGGTCGACGAGATTGCGTTCGGCATCTAACTCGATCTGGTCCATCAAGCCGCCTGCTCGCTGTATCAGTTCACGTAGACCGCTCTCGTTGGAGTAGCCGACATCGAATAGGGGCTCGCGGATTAGCTTGTTTATCTCGTGATGGAAGTATTCGTTCTTCACTACGAAGTCTTTGGTAGCACCCGGCCCTCCAACGATGATACCCTCGATGTTCTCAAGCTGGGGTAACCAGTAGGAGCATGCCCGTTCTGCGGACTTCTTGAAGAAATTGTGAGCCGCCTCCTCTATCAGCCTCTCAAAGCGCTGAGCAGACTGGCCTCCTCGTCCGTGCTTCGAGGGAACTTGAGAGGTAATGTGTTCTTGGCAGTGCATGCGCTTGCCAGTGGCCATTCCGTATGCAGATTCTGAGCGGTCGATGACGAAAAGACCGTAAGCGGCCCTGTCGATTAGCATCTCCTCGAGTTGACTCAACTCGAATCTCGAGTCACAGCGATAGCGAAACGAAGGGAACGGCTGAGGAGGGTCGTCAATCACTGTAGAAATTAGGCGCGACTTGTTGTTACCCACGATGACGTGTCCCACGAAGATGGCGATTCCCCTCTCACCAGGGGTCTTGTAGCGGTTGATTGTGGCTATCGCCGATTCGACTGCGTCGGCCACGTGCTTCCTCGTCGACTTTGACTTGATGTTAGCGGCCTGTCCCGCCTCCTGAGAGAGATGCTGGCGGACATCGTGAATCATCCTGTCCGGTGGCACAATGACTGTGACTAGCTCAGTGCCCATGCCACGCATGTCTGCGAGCTCCTCGAGCGCCTTCTTCAGACGCAGCCTGCGCTGCTGCTGCTCTAACTCATCAGACATGCTGTACCTCTGTCATAGGCCTGAGGGGCGGCATTTCAACCCTTCACCGTGCCCACGCCGCAGGCATTGAAAGGGAGCAGGTGCACCCATGCTTCGATGGCGACGGTGATTGTGGCCCTTGGAGGCAGCCTGCTCAGGCCCGAGGTTGAAGAGCGACACATGTGGTTGGAAGGTCTAATCGAGATTATCAGGGACCGTGTCGCAATGGACGATAGAATAGGTCTAGTCGTCGGCGGCGGAGCCGCCGCGCGTGAGGGAATATCTCTCGCAAGGCCCATCATCGACTCCGAAGATAGGCTCGACAGAATCGGCATCGCAGCGACTCGCCTGAACGCCACCATAGTCAGAGAGAGCCTTGCCGAATCTGGGGTCCCGGCCTCCGGCATCATCCCTCACAGCGTCAACGAGGCGGCTTCGCTGCTCGAGGAGAGGCAGGTAGTCGTCATGGGTGGAACACGCCCGGGCCACACCACTGACGCGGTTGCCATCAGACTGGCCGTAGCTGTAGGTGCCGAGCGCTGTGTCATTGCGACCAACGTGGCCAAGGTTCACGAATCAGATCCTATTACAGATCCCGATGCCGTGGCTCACGACCGGCTCACCCACTCCCAACTGCAAGCCATAGTCGGCCCTGCCGAGCACTCTCGTGCTGGTCCGTCCCAGGTCGTCGACCCGATTGGGGCGAGCGCGGCTGCCAACGCAGGAATGCCACTGTGCATACTAGATGGGAGAAATCCCGAATCGATTCGCACCGCAATCGAGGGCGGGGACTTCGGAGGAACGGTGATTGAATGAGCCGGATAGAGAAGATTCAGAAAGCGGCTCAGAGAACCGCTGGCGAAGCCCGTGAGGCCGCAAAACGCCAGCGAGACAGTGAACGGCGTGCGCGGGAGCGTCGAGAGTTCGCGGCCGATGACCATCGACACTGCTCAGTGTGCTGGACCCCAATTCCTCTCAACGCGGATCCTCCCATCTGTTCCGATACGGAATGCGCTGAGAAGCAGCAGAAAAGGGAGTCATCGAGGAAGAGGCTGACCGTGATGCTCTACTTGTTCCCAGGTATAGCAATACTACTAGTGATGCTGCAGGTCATGGGGGCGTCAGGTTGAGCCGAGATGCTAGGGTGGTGACATACCGATGATGATTCGCATTCTTTCGGTGCTGCCAGCAGTGATAGGTATCATCTGTACCCTCCTGCTAATAGTAAGTCTGTATGGGCCGACACTAGAGGCTAGCCGTACCAACATTCCTCTAGTTCCGTGCACCGATGATACCACCGGATGCCCGGTAGGGATGACCAGTGAGGACCTCAGTTCGCCGACCGCTTTCATGCTGCTCGACATCGAACTTACCATCAAATGGAACCAATCCGACAGCAGTTGGATAGGTGTCATTACCAGTCCACCGCCGAGCGGTTGCGAACCCGATTCCAATGGACTCACGACCTGCACTGCCGATGATTTTGACTTCATCGCTGGCGGCGGCAACGAGGAGAGTGGTTCGCTTGTGTTCGACCTCAAGCCTGGTGATTACAGGTTCACGACGGCAAGCACCGACACCTCGGGGGTCGGCGGCAAGCAGTTGGTCACCATTACTCCTGAGATATCTTTGAACCCGGTGGCCGAAGTGTTGCTAGCGTTAGTAGCGATTCTGCTGTTCGCTGGATCTGGAGAGATGTTCGTGCACGAGAGAATCATGGGAGTCTGGAAGCGCTTCAAGGAAGCCTGACTGGAAATCAGTGTTGTTGAAGAACCGAGGAGGTGTGCAGGAACTATGCGCGTCCACAACTGTGCACTCTGCGGAACTGCGGTCGATGTCTCTGGCCTCCCTCCTTCGATAGGCGGCTACAAGTTGTACTGCACAGTATGCGGACACCACTGGCAAGTCGAGTGATTACTCTTCGTTCCTGTGCCAGTTCTCAGGCAGGCTCAATGGATCGATTACCTTGTCCGCTCCTATCGTCTCGATTAGCCTCGTACGGAGTTCCTCAAGACCCTCTCCTGTCTGCGCGCTGATTAGGGTCTCGGCGCCTTCAGGAGGATTCTCAAGGATGTCGCTCTTGCTGTGGATGACTATCATCGGACGCTCGGACATCAACTGCCTGACCTCCGTGAGCAGGTGCTCCTGCTCATTGAGCGGAGAAGTGCTGCCTTCTGTAGCATCGACTAGAAACAAAAGCACATCTCCGGTGTGCTCAAGCGCTGCGATGGCTTGCATCTCAATTCGATTGCGTTCGACCATTGGCCTGTCCAGCAGACCAGGAGTGTCCACCATCTGGTAGGCCCTCCTACGGTGCTCGAAGTGCCCAAGGTGGAGTTGCTTGGTAGTGAAAGGGTATGATGCAACTTCAGGCTCTCCGCTCGACAGAGCGGTAATCAGCGCCGACTTACCGACGTTCGGGGCTCCGGCTACCACAATGCAAGGCTCTGCCGAATCCAGTGAGGGCAGTTCGCGAAGGATATTACGAGCCTCGCCCAACCACAGTATCTGTGGCGAGATCTGATCGAGGATTGAGGAGAATCTGCCGTATGCGTGTCTTCGGGCATCGTGGAAGCCCTCTATCCTGCGCAGCCTCAGTATTTTCCTTTGAGTCTCGCCGGCTATCTTGCGGACCTGCTCAGCAGCCCATTGAATTGTCCCGAGAGTCTTGCGATACTCGTCATTACCGACGGCAGCGTCGATTAGGGCCTGGTCGAACTCCGAAAGCGAGTTTAGGCTCGGCCACCGGCTGACCCACTTCAGTAGCGTGGTGCTGATGACGTCGGCCGCAGACTGTACCATCCGGTCCATCTGCTTGCGCACCCTGTGGTACTTGTCTGGATCTTCGACCAGATCGGACTGTTTGCTGGCTCTACTGAATGCCTTGTCGAGAATCTCCTGCGGATACAGAACTGTGGGGATGTGACGCCAGTCTACCGATGCCATGGGCTCTCCTCGGACCCTGCGGCTTCTACCATCCCACTTCAAGTCATCATTTCGGACCATGGTCCGATGAAAGGCAATCCGACTCCTTTTCTATCACCACTCCTGCGCACAGCCATGACAGCAGAACGCAGAGGCAATAGAATCGATGATCTGCCCGGCTGGGCTAAGCAAATCCACGAACAGTACGGCTCGCCCGACCTCACAGACCTGAACGACGTCTTCCACGGACCCCTAATCAACCGCAAGTCCGGACTCAGGAAAGACGACATTATCGAAGTGCTGCTCGATGCCAGAGCGCTTCCTGATGAAGTCGATCCTTGGGTTAGGGGGATGCTCATTGGAACCTCGAGGAGCGCGGTCGAAATTCTCGATGAGAATGGTGAGTTCCGCTCTATTGCGAGAGATGTGATAGTGGAGGTCCGCTTGGTCACTCACCTACGTCAATCCTATATCGAAGACAGGGAACTCATGACCTTTGAGAAGGAAGACATGCGTCGCCGATCTAACATGCACGAAGAAGCTGAGCGCAGCGCTGACGGTAGCGACGACAGCCACCTGTGGGGCTGAGGGATGACAGACTTCGCATCGAAGAACTGTGTCCCCTGCGAAGGCGGGACCCCTGCTCTTAGCGAGGCCGAGAGGACCGAGCTAATTTCTCACATCCACGACGGGTGGTCGGTTGTAGATGGGCACCATCTAGAGCGCGAATGGTCCTTTCCTGATTTCGTATCGGCACTGGTCTTCACCAACTCAGCCGGGACAATTTGTGAGGAGCAGGGCCACCACGCTGACTTTGAGTTGGGATGGGGGCGAGTGAAGGCAAAGATATGGACGCACAGGATCAACGGACTCACCGAGTCCGACTTCGTACTCGCAGCTAAATTCGACAGAAAATAGGTGAGGATATGTCGAACAAGTTCAGGATGCACGTGTTCGTATGCACCAACGAGCGCCCTTCGGAGAATCCTCGCGGCTGCTGCGCGGCCAAGCACTCACTCGATATCATGACTCGTCTCAAGCGCGCCGCTAGGGCCGAAGGACTGAATGATGTGCGTGTGAACAAAGCCGGATGCCTAGACAACTGTGAGAATGGGCCGTCGTGCATAATCTATCCAGAAGGAACATGGTACACTCTTCCAAACGATGATGAGGGACTGGGGCGGATATTGGAGCACCTCAATGGTGGCGAGGTCGCCAGCGAGTACCTAATGGGTGATTAATTGCGTAAGGTAATCTATCCACGGGTCGGCGGTGTCGACTCAATTAGAATCGTAGAGGTCGATGACCCGGTGCCAGGTCCTAGGCAGGTCACTGTCCGAATCCACCGAGCTGGAATCAACTTCGCCGACCTGATGATGCGTCAAGGGCTGTACGGTTCCAACCCAGAATATCCCTTCACCCCGGGGTATGAAGCAGCCGGGGAGGTCATCGAAGTCGGAGGTGATGTCGAAGACCTACAATCTGGCGACCGGGTCCTGGCGATGACTGGTTTCGGCGGCTACTCCGAGCAGATCGCGCTGGACTCGAGCCGGGTGATACCGCTGCCTGATTCAATCTCGTTCGACCAAGCAGCTGCAATTCCCGTAACCTATGGGACTGCATACCACATGCTTGTGCACCTAGGTAACCTCTCCAAGGAAGATACGGTACTCGTACACCATGCTGCAGGAGGAGTGGGGACTGCGGTGGCTCAAATCTGCCAAGCATACGGAACCTCCCTAGTGGTAGGTACGGCTTCATCGCCCAAGAAAGAGTTCGTCGAGTCGATGGGGATGCGCTTCGTAGACCGAGAGGCCGAGGACTTCGTAGATGTGTGTAAGGACAATACCGGAGGCAAGGGAGTCCACCACGCTATCGACCCGGTCGGAGGAAGTCACGTGATGAGATCTTACAAGGCACTGCGCCGCGGTGGCAAGTTGTACTACTTCGGCGCCTCGGCTGCTGTAAAGGGAGACAAGAAATCGCGTCTGACAGCACTCAAGATGTGGGCATCAACGCCGCGCTTCGACCCGTTGAAGATGATGAGTTCCAACAAAGCTGTGTTTGGAGTTCACATGGGACTATTGGACAACGAGTCGGTTTTCCGCGGCCACCTCAAGGTACTCTCGGAGATGATTCTCAAGGGGCAAATCGACCCGGTGATAGACTCGGTTTGGAGGTTTGAGCAAGTCGCTGACGCGCAGAAGCACATCCACGATCGAAAGAACAGGGGCAAGGTCCTCCTCGACTTCTCGTAATCACATTCCCTCTGAAACGACCATGGCGAGAATCTCACCGTTGCAGGAGAATTCGATATCATCAGGGATACTGATTCCACCAGCACCCCAAGAAGCGCTGACAGCCTCTCCGATTGTCTTGTAATGATCACTCTCGATTACTGCATTCATCGTCTCCAGATTAGGCCATACGCTGACCGCGATGACTCTCTCATCATCTGCGGCCAATGCCCCTCTAATACATCCGTTCTCAATGGCGTATGCGAGGAAGTTGTCCCTCCATGTGCTCGCCATTTCTTCTGTCACTTCATTGCCGCCAGTCTTGACGACCCAGTACCTTGCTATTGGCATGACTTGACTTGAAACGGAATCCGTATAACCATTCCTGCGGCATTGGTATTCGGGGAAATGTGGGGCGACTACAGTCGTACCGGGCGGGTTGCGCCACAGGCCTGGCACTTGAGCAAACTGGTTCTGCCCTCCTTGACGAAGCGGGTGTCAGGAGCGCGGCACTGGTCACACAGGATAAACGCCTTGACGTAGGCGACTAGTTTCTCCTTGATTCGAACAGGAGGGACACGCCCCTTAAACAAAACACGAGTTTGCTCGCGTGTGCCCGAGGTACCTAGCTCGTTGAGCAGGAACTGGTAGACGTGGTTAGCATCGCGGTCCATCGCGTTGACAATATCCCCAAAGTTGCGCAGGATGGTCTGACTGCCCTCAATGAGTATGTCCGGCTCAGGCATGGTCCAGCGCGAGCGTTCGCTGATGCCCTTCGGTATGCGCTCACGCGCACGGTCGATCAGGGTATCGTAGTCGTAGTCGGTCATCGGCCTGCCGAATCATGGCCCCCTTTTCACCCCACCGGGGGTCATCGGCCTCTTGCGAACGGTCAAAGACCGGAACGGCGGACGAAACCCGTGGAAGAGGGACTTGAGGTCAAGGTGGCTCGTACCCACCCCGACGCGAGACTGCCGACTCGAGGCAGCGAGCACGCTGCCGGGTGGGACCTGTATGCCCTTGAGGACTCGATTGTTCCGTTTCGACAGAGCATGAAACTCCGGACGGGGCTACACGTCGCCATACCTGTTGGCTACGAGGGGCAGGTGAGGGCGCGCTCCTCACTCGGCTCCAAGGGACTCATTCTTCCCCACAGCATCGGCACCATAGACGCTGACTATCGAGGTGAACTGTTCGTGCTGATGACTTGGATAGGAGAGGGTGACTCGTACACGGTCAGAGCAGGAGAGAGGATTGCCCAGATGCTAATCTCTCCGATACCGGAGGTTGGTTTCCGTGAAGTCGACTTTGAGGAGCTTGGTGAAACTGAGCGTGGAGAGGGTGGTTTCGGCAGTACCGGACGCTTCTAGCGCCTCAAAGTCAGTATTTACTCATATTCTACTCCCGGTGAGTTCATAGATAGCCAGCGGTGGGGCGGTTTGATGCCACTGAGCGTAGATGAGTTGCGGAGCAAGGTGGATGCATTCCGCGAGAGTGGCCTGAACACCCAACAGATAGCGGACGAGCTCTCCCTATCTCAGACCACCATTCAGTGGCTGTCCTCGAGCGGAGTCGCCACAGAGGACCGTCCTTCCGATATCCAGGTAGGCTGGAGGTCGATTGCGGTCAAGGCCGGCAGGATAGAGGCAGCCTCCTACATCTTCGTCGACATAATCGAAGAGGAGATAGGTGATGAGGTCGATGCGATAGTAGGTATCAGCCTCAACGGAATTGCCTTCGCTCAGGCCGTAGCAGGACAGATGGATCTTGACCTCTCAATCAGCAGGAGCATAAACGCAGATGAGGGTGGCCACCTCTCCGAGGTCTTCGCCGGCGTAGCGGGAAAGCGCGTCGTAGTGATTGATGATGTCGTCTCCTCCGGCACCACGATGCGCAAGACCATCAGGAACCTCAGGTCAGCTGGAGCTGACGTCAAACTCTGCATGGTGCTCGCCAACAAGTCGAACAACAACGAGCTTGAGGGCGTGCCCCTCCGTGGACTGATTAGAGTAGTCACAGTCTGAGGGAATCGAATGCACTGGGCGGACCATACCGCGCAGACTCTGCAGAAACGCGGTGATTCGCAGGTCATCGCCTCGGGAATCACACCATCGGGCGAGTTCCACGTTGGCCATCTGCGCGAGATTCTGACTGCCGAAATGATTCATCGCGCCTGCATCGACACCGGCATGGACTCGCGCTACATCTTCATCGTCGACTCGATGGATCCGCTGCGCAGAGTCTACGATTTCCTCTCACCCGCTTATGAGCAGTACATCGGCCACCCTCTCGCCTACATTCCAGCACCGGGCGCAGACGGGGAGCCGAATCCGGATGGCGGCTATTACGCTGACCACTTCCTCGCGCCATTCCTCGCCGCACTGAGGGAGATAGGTGTCGAGCCAGAGATAGTGATGAACCACCAGACCTACGAGAGCGGTTCCTTCGCGGACAAGATTCACTCAGCCATAGAGCAGAAGGACGAGATTCGCCGGGTCATAGAGGAGGTCTCTGGCAGGGAGGTTCCGGAAGACTGGTTTCCTTACAACCCGCTAGACTCCAAAGGCAGCATTGACGGGGTCAGCGTCACCGGATACGAGTACCCTCACGTTCACTGGGTCGACAGTCACGGTGTCGAAGGCTCTGCGGATATCAGGACTGCGCAGGGCAAGCTGCCCTGGAGAGTCGACTGGGCCGCCAAATGGGGAATTCACGGCATCACCTGCGAGCCTGCCGGCAAGGACCATGGTGCGGCCGGAGGAAGCTACGACACCGGGATACCGATTTGCGAGATGCTGAGCAGCCCTCCACCTCACAAGTTGGTTTACGAGTGGATCCAACTCAAGGGTATGGGACCCATGTCCAGCTCTACTGGAATCACAGTCGGCCCGATGGACGCCCTCGGGCTGGTTCCTCCCGAGATAATGCGCTATGTCATCGCGCGCAGCAAGGTTGGTCGCCACATCGACTTCGACACCGGGCCTGCGTTGTTTCAGACCGCTGACGAGTACGAGCGCCTGGTCGCAGAGCCTCCAGGAGGGCCGAACGAGGAGTTGTCGCGTCGCCAGCAGATCGCTCGTGACACTCAATTGGGTGCACTCAGACTCAGTCAGGTCAAGAAGGGTGCGGACCCATCTGATTCTATTGCAGGAGTTTCCTTCCGTCATCTCGCAATGCTCGCTCAGATTAAATCAAGCGATGACGACGTCTGGTCTTCGCTCCGCAAGTCAGGACATCTGGATGGAGAAGCGGGAGACGCCCTGACTGGTAGGTTGCGCAGGATGCGAAACTGGGTCGACGGTCCGCACTTCCCCGATGCAGCGAAAGTCGAGATGCAGTCCAGCATCAATGACGAAGTGCGAGCCAACCTGAATGATGAGCACAGAGAGTTCTTGTCTGCATTAGGTGATTCGCTTGGAGATTGTGAGTGGACTGACAAGGCAATAGGAAATTGCATCAGGTCGGTGGCAGCCGAGGTCGGAATCGGCGGCAGGGAGGCTTACGTAGCTCTGTATTGGATTATCCTCGGCAAGAATCACGGCCCCAAGGCGTCCTCACTGATAGCTGAGATGGGAAGTGAACATCTCCTGTCCTTAATCAGTGGAGCATAGGGTAGGGTATGTCCGGCCTTCAATGAGTCATCCAGTTTCTGCTTAACTCTAGCAGAAATGCTGTTTGTGCTATTTGATCAGTTTGGGACGGCCCCCTAGGTGATATTAGGGGGCCGTCCACTTGTTGTTCAGATTTGGTAAATCTTTACTCTGTTTTCGTCTGTAACCCAAACCTCTTCTTGGTTGAGTAGTTTCTTGATTTTCTCAGCAGCGCAGTGCACTCCATTGAAAACATCTTCATTCCAATAAAGAACTTCGATTATCGGAGTTCCTTCCCTACCCCACTTTTGGGTAATTCCCTCAGTCATGCCATATCGTCCAATGTTGGATGCTGGCACATAGTCTTCAACGATATCCTTCATTTTCTCCAGCACCTCTTGTGTTATTTCTTTTCCATATTTGTCTCTGTCTGCAGCGTAAATTACCGCTCTTCTTGCTTGTTCTATTCTTGTATTCGGAAACCGTTTTGATCGTATTTCTATAATCCATTTCTCATCTATTTCTTCAAGAAATATACGGTCTCCTTCTCTGTCGTCCTTACCATGTGTTGTAAGCGGCATCGCTTACACCTTCCTGGTTTATGCAATGGTGCATAAGAACAGGACATAATTCGTGGTCTATTAATCTATCAATGAGATATGCATACTCCATTTTCTGCTTGTCTAAGTAGAAATGGAATGGCCCACTGCGAGACCGGACACAGAGTAGGGAATGATTCACTAAAGTGAGCCTATCTCCAAGAGTCTCGGTTCGGGCATCCCCTTCATCGCCTCATCTATCGCCTCGACTTCCATGTGGGCACCTGCCATAGTCGTCACGAATGGGATGTTGAGTTCGACTGCCAGCCTGCGCATCATGTTCCCGTCGAGTACGGCCCCTCCGGTCGAACGCGGTGTGTTGATGACGAGGTGTATCTTTCCTTGTCGCATCAGGTCTAGGGCGTCTGGGCTACGGCGCTCAGCAATCCTGTAGCAGGTTTGGATTTCTAGCCCGCCGACGTCTCGCAAAACGTGAGCGGTGCCACGTGTCGCATAGAGTGTGAAGCCCATCTCCTGCAGCCTGCGAGCCTCATCAATAATGGCTAACTTATCTCCATCCTTGACGGTGATGTAGACCCCTCCTTCAACAGGTACAGGCAACTCGGTGGCGAGCCTTGCCTTGAGGTAGGCCGCAGCGGGCCTTGCGTGGGAGCCCATCACCTCGCCTGTGGACTTCATCTCTGGGCCGGGTGCGGGGTCGAGACCTCGTAGTTTGATGAATGGGAAAACAGGCGCCTTGACGCAGACCGCCTCGGTCTGCGGCTCGGGCACGTTAAGCTCACTGAGCTTCTCGCCCAGTGCGAGCCTCGCTGCTATCCGGGCCAGTGGCACGCCAGTGGCCTTGGCGACGAACGGGAAGGTGCGCGAGCCCCTCGGGTTGACCTCGAGTACGTGAAGCACCTCGTCGCGAATGGCGAACTGTATGTTGTAGCAGCCCCTGATGCCGAGTTCTACTCCAATTATTCTTGTCCAGTCCTCGACCTCGGCCAGCAGGTGCGCGGGAATGTTTTGAGGGGGGATGAAGCAGGTAGAATCTCCTGAATGGATTCCTGCCTCTTCCAAATGCTCCATTATGGCACCTACCAGCACTTCCTCGCCATCGCACACCGCGTCTACATCAAGCTCGATGGCGTTGCCGAGATACTCGTCAATTAACAGTGGACGATCGGGAGCAAGATATGCCTCTTCCATATAGGCCTCTAGTTGTTTGTCGTTCGAGAGAATCTCCATCCCTCTACCACCAAGGACGTAGGAGGGGCGTATCAGTACAGGATAACCGATCTCGTGAGCCGCCTGCCTGACTCCCTCTGGTGTGCTCGCAGTCGAACCTCTTGGCATCCTCAGGCCATTTCGAACTGCGAAGGCCTCGAAGCGTTCGCGGTCGCTAGCCTCGTCAACCGCGTCGGGCGTAGTTCCCTCCATCATCAGGTGGAGCCCGAGCGTGGAGAGATGAGTGAGGTTGTCTGCAAGGGGCAGTGCGAGGTTAATGGCAGTCTGTCCACCGAACTGTAGAAGAATTCCGTGAGCCCTTTCCCTGAGAAGTATCTCAGAGACAGCTTCCAACGTCAGCGGGTCAAAGTACAGCCTATCGCTCGTGTCGAAGTCAGTGGATACAGTCTCCGGGTTGTTGTTGATGATGATGGCCTCGTGACCAAGATCTCGTATCGCACCAACGGCGTGGACGCAACCGTAGTCGAATTCGATGCCCTGACCTATGCGAATAGGGCCTGACCCGATGACCACTATCCTCTGTTTCAGCGACTCTTCTAGCCCAGGCACGTAGTCGATGCCTGAGGGCGCCGAACCGCCCTCGTAGGTGGTGTAGTAATACGGAGTGACAGCAGCGAACTCGGCTGCGCACGAGTCGACCATCCTGAACACGGGATGCACGCTCAGTTGGTGGCGCCTTTGAGTGACTGCGAACTCGTCAGCCCCCTCAGGGAGGAGTTTGAAGCCACTGGCAGGGAATCCAGCCAGTGCGTCAGCGATGTGCAAGTCAGTGAAGCCAGCCCCCTTCCACAGCCTCATCTCGGCCTCGGGCACCTCTGATGGAGGGAGGCCAATCTCACCAGCCGCGCGGATCTCCGTCTCGATAGCGGCCATGTTCTCGAATCGGTGCAGGAACCATCGGGTGATCCCTCCTGACATGTCACGTACATCCTCTATTGAGTAGCCGCGACGGAAGGCCTCAAACAGGGCACCCATACGCCTGTCGGTGGGCACCCTAAGCCAATCCTCGAGCAGGGCCTCGGGAAGTGGTTCGAAGGCTCGTTCGTCCATCGACTCACCGCCTGATGCATCTGCCATCGTCAGCGGCCTCGGGTGAGGCTGGCCATACTCTAGGCTCGCCCACGCCTTGAGGAAGGCTTCCTCAAAGCAGCGCCCTATGGCCATCACCTCACCTGTGGATTTCATCGAGGTACCTATGGTACGATCAGCGGTGCGGAACTTGTCAAAGGGCCAGCGTGGTATCTTGACCACGCAGTAGTCAAGAGTGGGCTCAAAGGCTGCCGTGGTCCCTTCTCCGGTAATCGGGTTCGGAAGTTCGTCAAGCGTATAGCCAACCGCGATGAGTGCTGCCATCCTAGCTATCGGATACCCGGTCGCCTTGGATGCGAGGGCCGAGGAGCGGGAGACGCGGGGGTTGACCTCGATGACACGGTACTCACCAGTGGACTGTTTCACTGCGAACTGCACGTTGCACCCTCCCTTGATGTTCAGCCTCCTAATCAGCTTGAGGGCTGCGTCACGCAGGACCTGGTGGTCCCTGTCTGACAGAGTTTGTTGGGGGGCGACCACGACGGATTCGCCGGTGTGGACACCCATCGGGTCGAGGTTTTCCATGGTGCACACTATGATGGCGTTGTCAGCGCCGTCTCGCATCACCTCATACTCGTGCTCCTGCCAGCCGAGGATACTTTCCTCGATGAGCACCTGCCCTATCGCCGAGTGCAGGATGCCTTGACTCGCTATCTCGACCAGTTCGCCGGTGTTGTAAGCAGTGCCTCCACCGAGTCCACCTAGAGTGAATGCCGGCCTGATGAGCAGAGGGTAGCCACCGAGCTGGTCGACGGACTTGAGGACCTGTTCGATTGAGTCACAAGCTATCGCCTTGCAAACAGGCAAATCGATCTCCTCGCACACTTTCTTGAACAGATCTCGATCCTCGGCCTCGTCTATTGCCGTGAGGTTGCAGCCGATGAGTTCGACGCCCAACTCATCGAGAGAGCCGTCGTGGGCCAGTGCTGCAGCAATGTTGAGAGCGGTCTGCCCACCCATTCCTGCTAGAAGGGCATCAGGCTTCTCGATCTCCATAATACGCTTGACCACCTCAGGGAGCAATGGCTCAATGTAGATGCGGTCGGCCATCTCGGGGTCGTTCTGTATGGTTGCAGGATTGGAGTTGATTAGTACGATTTCGTACCCTTCCGCTCGCAGCGCCCTACATGCCTGCGAGCCGGAGAAGTCGAATTCCGCCGCTTGACCGATGCGAATCGGTCCGCTTCCGAGGATGACTACCTTGCTGATGTCTTCGCGCCGCGGCATCAGCGGCCACCCCCTCTGACTACGGCCCTCTGACCACCTGCCAAGTAATCAGCCACCATCTCGGAGAAGCGGTCGAACAAGGGGGAGGCGTCGTGAGGACCGGGGCATGCCTCAGGGTGGAACTGGATGGTAAATGCCGGCTTTCCGACAAGATCGAGGCCTTCGACAGTGCGGTCGTTGGCGTTGATGTGACGTACTTCAAAGTCCGCCTCCAGAGTATTCTCGCCGACCTCGGAGCATGCCCCACTTGGATGCGGGGCGAGCATGCCCTTGTTGGGATCCTCTACCGCGAAGCCGTGGTTCTGGCTGGTGATGTATACTCTGCCGGTTTGCAGGTCGACCACGGGCTGATTTGCACCCCTGTGGCCGTAGCGCAGCTTGTAGGTGCGTAGACCGGCTGCCAACCCCATCAACTGATGGCCGAGGCAAATTCCCATCACTGGCATGTCAGCACGCACAGCAGCGGCTAGGGATTCTCGCGCTGAGGTAGCATCACCAGGATGAGCGGGGTCGCCCGGTCCGTTGGATGCAAACAGGGCATCTGGGTGCCATTCTGAAACGAGGGTTTCGAAATCCATCGAGGCGGGGCACCAAACGACCTCAAAACGCCGGCATAACTCACGCAGGATGTTGTGCTTGATGCCGCAGTCCAGAGCGGCGAGTCGGGGGAGGGGGTTTCCATCATCGTCCTGCGCTCCTGGGTTGAGCAATACTGCATCATCCCTAGTCACTGAGGCCACTAGATCGTCGGCATCTGGAGGCGTCATTTCAGTAAGGATCTTCTTCATCTCGGTGGCGCATTCCGTGGGGCCGAAGACACACAGAACGGTGCCATGCTCGCGGACCCTGCGCGTCAGCGCGCGTGTGTCCACTCCCTCGATTCCGGGCACGCCGTGAGCGGCGAGGAACTCATGTACGCTGCCGACTGAGTCTCGGTGGTCAGGGATCTTCATCAGCTGCTTGCAAACGACCCCACGTGGGTGCACACCCGAGGATTCGGAGGTTCCCGGAAGGATTCCATAGTTGCCTAAGAGTGGCCACGTGAAGGTCAAGACCTGCCCAGCGAAGGACGGGTCAGTCAGGCTCTCTTGGTAGCCGCACATCCCAGTGGTGAATACCAGCTCTCCCTGTGCGATGCCCTCGGATCCGAACAGCCTACCTTCGTACCTAGTGCCGTCGGCGAGCAACAGTAGTCCCGCCGCGCCACTTGCCTGCTGACGCTCTGCTGATTCAAGAATCGAATCGGCTGCATCAGCGAAGGAAGGAGGGTCGAGCACCCCTGGTACGCCAGCGCCCGGGACAAAGCCCCGGGACGGTGTCGTATCCGACATCAGCAATCCTGCTGGAGTGCCCCTCTTAATCCTTGAGAAGGAATCGGGCGAGAAGCAAACCGGGAGACTCACTAATCGGTGCTGTTCCGAACCCTCTTCGCGCGCTCACTGGGGATTACCTCAATCTCGCCTCCGGTAAACCTAGTCGACTCATCGAGGGTGCCCACCCAGGATTCTAGGAAGACCGCTAGAGCGGCGACCTCAGAGTGAGGTTGGTTACCGATTGACACGTTGTGATCTGCTATCTTGAACAGTTCTCCAGGGACCTTGGTGCCTCCGACAACGACTACTATAGGGGCATCTCGGGAGATGTTCTGGACTGTCTCTCTCCAGGGCTCGCCGTACATCGTCAGGTGGATTATTGTGCCACTCTTGGAAAAGCGACGCAGCCATCTCATCGGCTTGGCCTCATAGCGGCACTCGAAGTTACCGCCGAACCTCTCGGTCACGGAGTTCCATGTCTCTAGGGCAGAGGGGTCCTCCTCCCCTGACAAAATCACCTCGTCCGCACCGAAGGCCCGGGCCGTCAGTCCGAGATGCGAGGTGATTCTCTTGTCTCGCTCACGCCTATGGCCAAGTCTGAGCACGGAGAGCCTGGTACTGGAACTGTCTGTCACGGGCTCAGACGAGAGGGGGCGCCTCATCAGCATGACCCTCAATTACCGAGTCCTGCCTCTCAGGCAGGACATCGATGCCCATACTCATCATCGAACCCCTGACCCACTCGAGGAGTATGGAATCGACCATCATCTTGGTCGCCAGATGGATAAGTGTGGCAATAATTGCTAGTCGCCCTGAGGCCGTCAGTGCAACCTGAGTATCCAAGTCCCCCAATAGAATCATCCTACCTAGGGGCTCTAGAACTAGGAACAACGCCAGCACAGCCAGCACGCCTCCAGCGTTGGATGTGAGCGACTGCCCCTTCTCCCTGCCCATGGTCAGCAGAATGGTGGCGACGAGTGCAATTGCGGGTACAACCAAGGTGAGACTGTAATAATTGAAATCACCAATCATAGAAGCGGGAAGATCAGAGTCATCCAGTGATTCGCCGCCCATGTGGACGGCCACCCACCAGAATAGGATACAGGCGATACCGAGGGCTCCGGACATCCTCCCTCTATCGGAAATCATATCGCGGATTTGATGCCTATCCTCGGGGCGCAGGCGCTGCACAATGGACTCCATCATCTCGACGTTGTAGGTCGATGGTGCGTCGTTGGTTTCCGCTGCTTTAGCAGCGAGCGCGTTAGCAGAAGGTGCTTCTTCAAGCGTGTCATCTCCCAATACCATCGTGGGATTGCCCCTCCGTCACATCATAAAGCATGCGTTGGATGGGTGTGCGAAGATGGCTGACTGGCGACCTATGCTGAACCGCCGAAACGGGGGAATACCTCGGATTATGGGGGTTGTGAACCTCACTCCGGACTCGTTTCACGCGGCCTCTAGGGTGGATTCGCTCGAGTCAGCGGTCGTCAGGGCCTGCCAGATGGCAGATGAGGGTGCGGATTGGATAGATATCGGCGCCGAATCAACCCGTCCCGGCGCCTCCGTTATCGACCCCGAAGAGGAGGAACACAGGGCGGTTCCCGTGGTCGAGGCTGTGAGGCGGGCCCTTCCGGACGTATGCATCTCCATCGACACCCGCAGGGCGAGCGTCGCCCGTGCCGCACTCGACGCCGGTGCCGACATGGTCAACGACGTCTCCGCGCTCTCCGACCCGGCGATGATTGGTTTGATCGCACAGCGCGGCTGCCCGGTCTGCATCATGCACATGCAGGGCCTTCCGGAGAACATGCAAGATGACCCTGCCTACGGTGATGTAGTCACTGAGGTCAGAGGTGCTCTGGAGAAGGCCGCGACGAGTCTGTTCGATGAGGGAGTGGATCCCAGCGTGGTAATCGCTGACCCGGGTATCGGCTTCGGAAAGAGGCTGGAGCATAACCTCGCACTGCTCTCAGCGGGGCGCTCAGTAGTGCCTGATGAGCGGATGCCTCTGCTCTGGGGTGTCAGCCGTAAGTCAATGTTTCAACACCTACTCGGAAGGGAAGACACCTCAGACCGCTTGTCCGGTAGTCTCGGTATCGCTGCTAGGGCGATTGATCTCGGTGTCGACATCATCAGAGTCCATGATGTCGCTGAACACTCGGACTTGTTCTCGGCGATGAGTGCATTGGAGGTCGACTGAATGGGAGAAGTTCAGAAGAACGTAGTCGACATTGACGACAGTCTGAGGCTGGTCGGAACAGCTCACATCAGCAGCGCCTCGGTCGAACTGGTTCGCCAGCAGATTGAGGAGTGGAAACCCGATCTAGTCGCAATCGAGCTGTGCGAGTCTCGTAAGGCTGCATTGCTAGAGCCAGATGCGTTGGACAACGAAGACCTGCTGAAGATTCTCAATGAAGGCAGGTCGCACATGATACTCCTGCAATCGGCACTGGCCGCAGAGCAGCGTCGGATGGGAATCGCGTCGGGTGAGAAACCAGGCGCCGAGCTGCTCGCTGCGATAGAGGCCGCCGATGAGGTGGGAATCCCTGTGGAGCTGATCGACAGGGACGTTGTGATAACTCTCAGGAGGGCATGGTCAAAGATGGGGTTCAGAGAGAAGTTTCGAGTGTTGGACGCCCTGTTGTGGCAGGACGATGACGAAGAGGATGCTTCTGTCGAGGAGCTGCTAGAGGACTCCGACATGATGAGCAACCTGATGGAGGAGGCACGCGAGGTGGCGCCTGCGGCCGGCTCGGTCCTGATTGACGAGAGGGATGCTTTTCTCGCTGGTAGGCTACAGCAAATCAGAGGCAAGGGTAAGGTCCTCGCAGTAGTGGGCGCGGGGCACCTCGGGGGGGTGCAGCACCAGTTAGGAGAGCCGTCGATGGAGGTGGCATCGAGGCTAACTGAGTTGAATGAGGTCCCATCGAAGTCGTTCTGGCCAAAGGCAGTGGTATGGGGGATACCCGTGTTATTCATCTCGGGACTGGCATGGCTCTCTTACCACGGAATGATGGATGAAATAATAGAGTCAGGGAAGATTTGGTTGGCCATAAACGCGAGTCTAACAGGGCTTGGCGTGTTATTGGCCAGAGGGCATCCACTCTCTATTCTGGTGGGCGCTCTGGTATCTCCTCTCACATCGCTCAATCCGACTGTGGCGGCAGGTTGGGTAGCTGGATACACCCAACTGAAGGTAGACCCCCCTACGGGAAAGGACGCTAGCGACTTCCTGTCGATGAACAAGTACTCCTTGTTGTGGAGAAATCGTGTCGGAAAGGTGCTACTAGTGACTATAGGAGGAAACATAGGATCGGTAGCGGGAACTTGGATTGCAGCCGCGGGAATCGCGGGCATCATACTGTGACGAGGCTGGGAAGGCTCATTTGCCGGGATGGAGTGTCCGCCCTCATAGAGGGCGGATTATGGTCAACTACGGCTTCGTAATAGACAACAGGAAGTGCATCGGCTGCCATGCCTGCACCGTTGCCTGCAAGTCCGAGCACGACGTTCCCATCGGAGTGAATCGGACTCACGTCAAGTACATCGAGAAGGGCACCTACCCTGATGTCACCAGAGAGTTCAGTGTCCACCGCTGCAACCACTGTGAGGACTCACCGTGTACCACTATCTGCCCTACTACCGCGCTGTTCACTCGCGAGGATGGGATAGTGGACTTCGACGACGAGCGCTGCATCGGCTGTAAGTCTTGCATGCAGGCCTGTCCGTATGATGCCCTGTACATCGACCCAAACAAGGGGACGGCGGCGAAGTGCAACTACTGCGCCCACCGCGTCGAGCACTCCTACGAGCCGTCATGCGTCATCGTCTGCCCGGTCGAGGCCATTATTTCCGGCGACCTCGATGACCCTAACTCATCGATCTCCGGCTACCTCACCGAGCACGAGACCACTGTGCGCAAACCTGAGTCCGGTGCCAAGCCAAACGTGTTCTATGTTGAGACCAGTGAGGAGAGCCTAGATCCTCACGCCACCGAGCGTTCCGGTGAGTACCTGTGGACGGACCAAGCGGCCGGAGTGGGTCACTTCGCCAAGTACGCCGACAAGCGGGCCGGGGCTGCAAACACCCAGTCGATGATCATCCAACTGGCCCTAGAGAAGAAGGCTCGAGCAGCGGCTCCTCGGGACCAGGCCATAATACGTGACGTAATGTCCAAGCTGGAGGAAGATGCTGGCAAGCCCAAACGCTCGTATGACCAACCGTCCAAGGGGGTGCTGTGGGGGTGGGAGGTCTCTGCCTACGTCATGACCAAGGCCATCGCAGCGGGAACCTATCTCGTAGCGATGGTGATGATGTTCGCGGGCATGCTAGAGATGACCGACGGTATGTGGTGGCAGTTGGTCATCGGCTGCACCGCCTTCCTAGGAATCACAGGAGTTCTCCTCGTCATGGACCTCGACCGTCCTGAGCGTTTCCTCTACGTCATGCTGCGTCCGAACTGGGACTCCTGGCTGGTCAAGGGGGCCTACATCCTCGCAGGATTTGGGGGAATTCTGGCCTGCAGTGGCGCAGTTCTGTTCTTCGACATGGACCGCGTCTATCTCGAGTACCTCGCATACGCAGGAGTTCCCCTAGCT
>Ga0206685_10000038_pt1 | contig 38039 bp, 49 predicted proteins | sample M220012015metaG_FD_161049 | JGI IMG/M metagenome (GOLD analysis project Ga0206685, IMG submission 161049) | Ammonia-oxidizing marine archaeal communities from Monterey Bay, California, United States - M2 200m 12015 | ecosystem: Environmental > Aquatic > Marine > Intertidal zone | place: USA...
AGTCGCGTCTTCTATTGCACGTTGAGTACTTACAAACCCTTCCCTCCACTCCCCTATAGGATCGTCGGCGTTCTTTATTTCTTCATTGATAGATTTTATTTCTCTATCGAGACTCAGAATCCGAACTTCAGTCTTCAGGATCTCCAGAGTAGATTTGGCGAAAGCTAGACCCCAAGCCGTGATGTCTCCGGCCTTCATTTTGTCTACCATGTTCGCAACGTCGGCTATGTTTTTCTCTACCTGCTTAAGATAGTTCGGGTCCAAGAACCCATCCCTTGTCGCTTGGGAGATAGCGTCTATTTCGGCCTGTATAGTCCGCGCAGTAGCCGTCCACCCTTTCTGTATTTTGTCGGTCGCCCTGTTTATACGATCCGCTTCTGTATCCGTAACCATCCCAAAGTTTTTCAGAAGCTGGGTACGGATTTCGAACTGCTGGCGCTCATTGAGTCTGGACTCGCCGGTCTCGGTAGTGACGTATGGGAGTATCTTGGTTATTTCACGTAACCGAGATTCCGCGAGACCTTTATCGGTCTTATAGAGTTCCGCCAAGGAGTCAGCGGAAAGGGGGCCCTGTGCATTTAACAAACCTCCGGCTGCGGCCTGTCGTATTACCTGAGCAAAGCCGACGGCGTACGTTGACATAGAGGCCATAAGCCTCTCACGCTGCTGCTCCAAGTTTTTCTTTAGACGGTTACCCGCAGTGTTGAAAGCATTTTGTTCCATCACCGTTAAGCCTTCACGGTTCTTCTTATGCGCTTCGAAAAGCTTCTGGAAGTGCGTTTCGTATTCTTTTCGAGTCTTCGCTAATTCGATACGTGCAGCGTTGGCTTGTTCGAGAAGGAATTGCGAACCTTCCGATTTTCCAGCCCTAGAGATTTGTTCTATGATGGCAGCCAGAAGCCTCTCTATCGCTTCAAGCCTGTGGAACTGGGCACGTGCTCCGTCTTCTACTTCTGATAGAGCTAGCCCGGCACCTTCGCCGCCTTCTTTGATCGCGTTTATATTATCAATAATAGTCTGGAACACTGCGGGCCTAGTGAGGTCTGCTCCGCCCCTTGCCCCTGTGGGGGTACCCCTTCGGAAGGTTCCCGGCGCTAGGAGGTTAAGAAGCTCTTCTATGGACAAGTCCCCATCCAGAAGCTTCTTCGCCATCACTATCGCTTGTCCCTGCCCCTGCCCCATAAGAGCCGCGTTTTTCTTCATGTCTTCAGTAAGCTTCGAAGGCATTACGGCTCCTCGCAGCCCCTGAATTATTTTCGGGTCATCCTCCATGGTCTTGACCATGGCCCTGATCGCTTCGATGAACTTCCGTCCCGTTTCCTCACTCTTAAAGAGGGAGTCCATCAGATTAGCGCCAGTTTTTTCAAGGAAGGGTTTGATACTCGCCGCGTTATGCTCGATCTCCGCTCTAAGCTGCGGATCAGTGAAGAGGTCAGGCATAGCCCTCGAAGCTTCACGAACGCTGTCCATGTTGAGACCGAACTCGTCAGCCAAACCCACCAAACCCTCACCGAAACCTACCCTCGACATTGCTTCGTTAAGGTTCACCCCAAACGCTATCGCTATCGTCTTCGCGGCGGTGTGGACTTCCTTGGAACCGGCTACTTCTTGGCCTATGCCAAGTATGCTTTCGTTTAGAGCCTTTGCAGCCGCGTTCCCCCCAAACTGACTTGACCTAGCTGATACCGAAGCACTTAGTTGTCCCGGGAGCGACTTCAGGATTCCAGTGATGCTCCTATCATCCATAGCTGATTTATGCTTTGCCGTGGCCAAGTGCCGCCGCACCATCCGCTCAGTAAGTTTACCCTGTCCCGGGAGGCCCAACTTCTTTTCCGCCAGCATCGCCCCGCCGAGATCTGTAGCGCCTAACATGAACCTGTAGTAAGCTGCTTTCTCCTCGTCGGAAAATTCGCCCCAAGGGATGGTCTCCCCACGCTTCGATCGCTCTCCTTCCGGCCCGTACGTAGCATGTCTTACTCTTCCGCCGACGCTTATGTTCCCCTGACCGAAAGCGGGACCACGTACCTTCACCGGAGTATGAGCTTCGGGATGCTCGAATTTAACCCCGACGCCGGAAAACATCTGCGAGACTAAACCTATGGTCTTAACAGCGCCCGGTCCCCACCCGCCCGTAAGCAGGTCCTCAACCGCCGCCTTCTCGGTCTTCCAGTCGTCACTCACACCACCAGCGGAGAGGCCGAGTTTCCCCATAAAGCCTGACGCTTTGACAACGTCCCCCATAGCCCCGGGAAACGCTATACCAATAATCAGATTCATCAAGTCTTGGTCCAGATGCTTTCGAACGAACTCCCAACCTTCAGACATCCCTTTCTTGACTGCGACAAAGGCTAAGTGGATCAGGGTCGGAAGCATGTCTATGACTACACCGAACACCACGTGCAGAGTATGCCCGATACCCTCTGCCAAGGTTTTCGCTATCGTATCCCAGTCAACCTTTGTCCAATCGTCAAATATACGATGCAGGTTGACCGCCTCTGCACCTTCTCTCATCCGCTGCCACATTTTTATACCCCCTCGGGTTACGCCCTCAAAGAAGGCGACAACGTAGGGAGTTGCGCGGTCAATCATTTCGGTGGTACTTTCCACCCAAGGCCGCAGGGCCTTGTTGACTGCGGTCAGGATCTGAACACTCATATTGCGGAGGCCAGCATTTAAGCGGTCCCATTTATCCGCCATTAAGTCAACGTCCGGCCCGAGTGTTTTCATCTTTTTATGAACAGCCTCCATGGTGGCTTCATAAAAAGCAGTACGGCGTTCGAGGTCGGTGAGGGCACCTACGGACTTGCCAATCTTCGCGGCGTAAACATCGTTGGCCTTACCTACCTGAACAATAAGACCAAGGTTATCGAGGATGAGACGGGACTGTCGACCTATACCGATAGTAAGGTCGTTAAAGGCGTGTACGGCATTTCGTCCAACCGCCCTACCAAGCCGCCTAGCGGCAACGCCTAGTTCTTCAAACTGCTCTTTCTGTTTAATGACCTGAAGGAAGACAGCGTTGTTAGCTGTACGCATAAGGGTCAAGTCATCGACGGTCCCCCTCAAGGCTTCTCTAAGTATACCTAGAGACTCCATACTCGTGGTTCCGAGGTTGGCCATGATGTTCCGGAACCCTATACCAACCGCCTCAAACTGGTTGGCCATCCCGAACATATACTGCCCGATTTGAAGACCTATAAAAGCTCCAAGGAGAGCCTTGAAAGCGCCGAACGCTATGTTCACCGCGAGAAGGGGAGCCAGAACGACCTTGAAAGCTGTACCCAGCCCAAAGCTTACAATCCTACCAGCTACGCTTCCGACCTTTACGACCCCCGCTAGGGCTACACCAAAGATGCCGAGAGCCTTAGACACATACCCTATAGCTGTGCCCAACATCCCTAAAGCTTCCGGAGAAAGACCCATCTTCCCCCAAATAGATTTACCCATAACGCCTTTTTCGGCGGCGTCTGCCATCTGTTGGGCCTCATCGGCAGATTTACCCTGCGCTAAGGCAGCGGAAAGGGCGGCTTCTCTAGCGTCGATGGCCCTTTTCTTTATAGCTACGTAGCCATCGCTGATCTTCTCTAAGCTCCTAGCGTAGGACCTAGCTAATATGCTAGTAGCTCTCCAGCCGCCCATAAGTATACCAAAGAACTTGATGGGCCCGCTCTGCTTGAATATTTCTTCTTGGAACCCCTCCCAAGCATCACGGAACGGCTGGAGCCAACCGGAAGCTCTTTTAAGGAGACCTTCTATTCTCGAAATACGCCCAGAAAGAAAATCTACGGCGTGGCTACTCTCGTCCAGAGTGTCCGCGAAAATAGCGAAGTTCTTAATGAGGTCATCTTTTTGGGACCCAGCCGCTTCCATGTTCTTGGTCAGTTGACCTAAGAACCCGGATAGACCCTTAACGGCTTCACCGCCAGATAGAGAAGCGAGGGACTTGTTCCACCCAGAAAGCCCCCCACTTCCTACCTTGGCTAACTCACTCTCTACCTGACCCGCAAATCTTCCAACCTTAGAGGCGGCAGCATTAAGCTTCTTGTCGATATCACCGATATCGATTTCTAGCTTGGCATATATAGAGCCAGCTTCAAAGCCACCTGCCATCCTTCACCTACCCCTCTACGGACAGACCTTAACGCTTTTTCTTACGGCGTTTAGAGGTCTTCTTTTTTGTAACCTTCTTACGGCCTTTCGGTTTAGCAGAGGCGATGCCCCCACGCCCGGCCTTTTTGGCTTTTCCATAGGCGATGCCGTGGGCTACCTCATTCTTCCGGCTTTTCGACATCCCGGTGAGGGAGCCTCCGATTTGACCGAGGATAGGCTTAGCGTCCGCATGGACCTTGGACCTAAACTTTTTAGTGGTCCACCAAGTTTTCTTCTTTTTCTTCTTCTTGGCGGATGAAGCTTTGGCTTTGGAAGTTTTCTTCTTTGCGGCCATAGGGTTTACTCTTCCTCCTCAACGACCTCTTCTTCCTCTTCGGCCTCTACTAGGTTCTTACATCTTTTGGCGAGTTGAGGGGGTCCGAGATCCGGGTTCTTCTTGTGCTCCGCCTTCATACATTCAGGCATGTTTCCGTAAGTGGTAGCGCTTTCGCCTTCGCCTTCGCCTTCGTTGTTTTCCGCTGGTTCGGTTGCCATCTTTGCCTCTTCTTATTGCTAAGGGTTAAACGTGAACGTATTTTACTCCATACAGTATAAAGTAAAACTATGTCCTAATCCAAGATCGAGACTGGCTTCCTCTTTTCTTGGTGGTGTCGCGTTTCTTTCTTCTCACTGGTCTATTCTTTAACTTTAGTCTATACGTCCTCTTCTTCCGTATAGCCCTCAGTTTCTTCTTCTTCGACTGGCTCACCTTCTTCTTCAACGGCCTCCTCCTCCTCTTCTTGTGGTCCTTGGGCTTCAGCCATAGCGGCTTGCATAAACATTGCTTCTTCTTCTTTTTCGTCCATCTCTTGGGGGGACTTAGGCTTATTCAAGATGTCGTTTTCTTCGATCTCTTTAAGCATCTGAGCAACAACTTCGGGAGGCACATCTCCGGCCTTACCAGTAGCTATACGCTTATGTATAGTCTTGGTTAAGGTGTCAGAGTTTATAACCTGTACCACCTGAGCAGCCGTAGCCATCATCTCTTCGGAAGACGCAAGATCGAACTCTTGCGGATATTGTATATCCCCATAGAAGAGCTTTTCGGAAGGGGGCGGTAAATAGTCTCCAGAAGTAAAGCGAAGTATAAGTTCAAATATCCTTCTCTCTACGGTCTCCATTGTTCTAGCTGCCCCAGACAATATCTTTGCCTCAGAATGGGTGTAGCTCCAAGCGCGGGCCACTCCAGAAGATTGGTATATGGAGGTTCCGGATTGGAATATACCGAGCGGGTCTATTCCCGCTTGTCGGAAAATAGACTCCCTAGCATCTGCTATGACAAACTTCAGAACCTCAAAGCAAGAACTCGGAGGGTCTACATAGCTGACGTCTTCGTTTAGATCAGGGTCAAGCTTAAGGAACGTATTTGTGCCGATACCAACCTGAGACAACTCTCCCTTGATCCTAGCCTTAAGGGTCGGGTGGGCATGGATGTACGTGTCGTACGACAAATCAGACTCGGCTTGGAACTTACGCACGTCGGCTCTACTTGAGTACCTTATGTAGCTGGAGCCGATCATAGGCTTCACTTTTCGATAGTACCCTACAACCATAGGGACTACCCCAAGGCCGTGCTCTTGCTCGTCGGCGCTAACCATTTTTATATCAGTACGTGTTTGTAAAAACTCAAACGTCTTCACAGTTTCTTCATCGTACTGGACGAACTTGACCTGCTTACCGTGGTTCTCGCCCCCGGCTCCGTGCCCTAGCCCAAGGTGGACAGTTCTCTCTTCTTTTATCCTGACCATGTCCATGTGACCGTATTGATCGGTCGACCAATCTATAACTGACATGGGGTTATAAAGAACGAGGAAAGGCTGGGACTCCTGCTCTATCTCATCGGCCCTAGTCATAACTTGGCCTTCAGCCACTTCAGGCGACTTCACATTGATAAGGAGCCTTATCGTCCCGTAGCCAAGAAGTTGATACGCCACCTGCTCCATAAACGCGTTAAAGGTAGTCCCTTCCAAGTCAGCGTTTTCTAAGAAAGAGTCAAGTTCTGGATTTGGGATATCTCTCTTTGGTTTGTCTTTATAAAGAGAAGATATGATTTTATTTACTGCGAGGTTTGACTCTGGGATGAACTGGGAGAGCTTCACCCTGAAGTCGTACAGGCTTTGGTTCTCCTGTCGCCCTCTAGGTAAGTACTTTTCTTTCTCAACGTCGACGTCGCCCAGAATATCTCGATACAAGTCCCACTCAGGTGCCCACTGTAAGTAGTCCGGGTGTTTTGTATCTAATTCGTGATATATCTCTAGGTGTTGTTCTTTCGTCCCGTGAGTAAGGCCTGTAACGCCTGTTTCTGAAGCCATCTTTAGTTTTCATCCGTCAAAAAGAGGGGGGCTAATTTACGGGCGGCTTCCAAGTCTTCAGGCTCGTCGATTTCAATGGACTCCCACCAATTCATATTAATAACGCCTACGTTGGGCCCTAATCGACGGCCACTTTCCCACAACTTTCGTTTGGTTAAGTATACTCCGCCATTTTCTATAAATATAGAGGAATTCATGTGTTGGCGCAACGCCCTGTACGGGTAAAGCGGTATGAACTCCTTTTCTTTTGACCCACTGCGGTACCCCAGATACCGAGGCATTTCCGTTACTGTTATAACGCTGTCAAAGCTTTCTGATCGAAACTTCCGTACCACTTTATTTATGTGCCCGGCTTTTAAAAACGGAGTCGTGCACTGCACCATGGCAATCGCGGCGAATTCTCCCGCCGGATCGTTTTCTTGGAGGAAATGTATTATGGAATCCTCGCTCGATATCTTATCCCCAGAAACTCTTTCTGGGCGTTCAACAGCGGAGCCTCCGGCCTCGGCGGCCTCTGAAAGAATTTCCTCAGAGTCGCTGTATACAAAAGTACTGTCTACGCAACTACTTACGCACTCTTTGGTGATCCTGAAGATTAAGCTCTCCCCCTCAACCCGTTGAAGATTCTTATTCGGAATCCCCTTGCTGCCGCCCCTCGCCAGTATCACCGCCGCTATTTTTCCCGTCTTCATATTGCTTAATTATTCCTCCTATGTGCTTATGCATCTTCCGTAGCTGCGTTATTAAAGTGGATTCGTCTGGGGATTCCTTGGTAGGGTCGTACAAAGACATCATGTCCGCCGGAGAAAACCCTACCCCTTCTTTATTAAAGTCGGAGGGCTTGAACCCTTTAAACGGCATCTCTGCCTTACCCTCGGCACTTCCCGGCATAGAACTCAAGATACCGCTCAAGAAGTCTTGTGGGTTCATAATATTGGAGCATCCACTCTCTCCCGACCCGTCCTCGTTCTTCTCGTTCTCTGGGGTTGTCTCTGAAGTACTCAATTGTAGACCTCACTGTGTCAGGGGTTACTTTTACAAAAGGATAACTTTCTATCGGAGCGCCGACTGAATCACAAAGCTCTCTCACCGTAATGTCATCGTAGTTAACTAAAACACATGCCCCAACAGCCGCCCCTTCTAAAGAGCTTAGGTGGGTGTAAGGGGAGAAGATTTCGTCCAATACAATGTGGGCTTGGATCTTCTCTGCCATGCTCTGCTCGAATGAAACCTTAGTTAAGAATCTGAAGTCCACCCCTTCTATCCCCTTGATCCTGTCCATGGTTGACTTGGGGCACTTGGCGTTTATCTTAGCGTTCGGTTCAAACTTATTTGAGTAAGTGAACACTACTCTACATTTGTTCGGCCTTACTTCGTACTGGGGGGTGTACAAGGGATGGTGTAGATCAATAATGTCAGGGAGCCTTCCCCAACGCTTGTCGCAATGCCTACCGTACCCATTGGTTATCATGGCGTGTCCTACGCGGGGTAGAAAAGGGAATCGTCCTGTGTCGAAAAATCTTTCCTTAACATTTCCTATATGCGCGTGGTAGCAGAGGGCTTTTTTCGAGTGGACCAAAGAGTCCACGAAGTTCGGGTAAGCGTCGTCGTGGCAGTGTATTACATCAGCTTTCTTAACCAGCCTGTTTAACTTCCCCATGTCCCTGCTCCCAAAGGTCACTCCGTATGGGTTCAAGAAGGCGCAATCTCCGCACTCATAGGGGTCGCGGTTAAAGGAGGATTTAGGGGGCGAAGCACGGCGTACATTTAAGTAGGCACCTGTGTGCTCAGTGTACCTCCCCCAGAACGTAGCAATACGTCCCGGCGTACCGCGTGTGTGGCTGTGGCCGTTAACGTGGAGTATAAACATTACCAGTCGTTGAAAGCTAAGACGCGTAGGAAACCAGATTCGTGGTCGTAAAAGTCTACCTCTTTGAAGTCGGTAAACATCGACTTCCACTGCCATTTCGGTATGTCTACGGTCTGAAAATTTTCTTCACCGTCACACACAACAACTATACCGTACTTAGCTATCCGCCGTCCTTCCTCTATACCAGTAACTATGTCCTCTGGGTTCCATACGTGGTCGAGGACATTTATAAAGAAAACGAAATCATACAGGTTGTCGCTAATAAGTTTAAGGTCGCTTATGGAGTACGGGTACACCTCTTCAAACGACAGAAGCTCACCCGCCAACAGGAAGTTAACTATCTCTGTACCAGCCACGGTCCACCCGGAGAATTTGTAAAATTCCATAAGGTCACCGTGACCACACCCGACATCGAGCATGGTAATCTCCGAATAGTCAGACATTTGTTTCTCTAACAAAGGTCTTAGATTACATGCGTGGCCTGTCGCTGGCGTCGGATGGATGCCGTAATCAGTATTCTGGTACAAGTCTTCAAGACAAGCCATGAACTCTTCGTAATTGATTATGTCTTCCATAAATCAATAACGAGCGCGTGTCCTTGGGTCGTTGATGTCGTAGAAGGACCAGTGCGGTGAATTGGAACACCCGCGCCCGCACTCAAGCTTTACCTGCGGAATACCGTTCAACGCTACATAAGTCTTCAGCATGTTAGCGTTTATGACCGGGGTGTGTTCGATAACGAAATCCAAACATTTAGCACAGCAAAACCTTTTCGACTTTAGCGGACGAAACTTAACGGGTTCATTGACTGTGGTTCTTGATTGTAAGGGCCTGTCACCCATTGCTTTCCTCCAACTCCTTTAAATCACTAAGACCGCGTTCTACTAACGTTGGGTGTTCTTTCTTCGGTGTTATTATCTCCTTTAGCCCCTCTAAAGTCATGTGGGGAATAGACTTCTGTTTGGACTTAGGGGAGTTGACGCAATGGATTTTTATGCCTTCCCATAGGCCGCTCTTTTCAACCTCTTCCAAAACCTCAATCATCTTCCCTAAACGATGCGTTACTAACCGACCCTCTTCATCATATTCCCAACCTTTACGGGACCCGGCGAGGATTGGGTTCTTCTCTGAAGTGTGTTCCGGAGTCCTGCCGTCATAGTAGTACTCATTTTTAGTTCTGTAACAGTCCAGACCAAAAACGTAAAACTCCTCTATCCCCATGTACCGCGCCATCTCAACTGCCCCAATCATAACGGTACCCCTCGAAAAGAATTCATAACCGTTATTGTATTCCTTCGCAGGTAGCGGCATCGAGTTCATGGTGTATATGTCAGGAACTTTGCAGCGGTCGTAAATGTAGTTACCGGATTGGTGCATGGCTAATACGGACGTATGGTCCTTACACTTATCCGCGTACTCATAAACAATAGCTCTGTCACTTAGGACCCAAAAGTCAGCCGTGTCGGTCAGCTTTCGGATACCCTCGTTGACTGCTATCCGCACCCAATCCTCGGGTATGGTGGAATCGTCGTAATCCCGCAACGACGTTCCTGAGCAGCAGATAACTGCTTTCTTCCCTTTTAACTTACCTTTGAACTCTGTGATCCCTGTGAAAAAGTTTCTGCCTGACCTGTATTTTCCTTTTACCATGAGAATCCTAATACCTCTTCTGGGTCTACTTTTTCAAAATTTAAAATGGTAGAGAGCGGGCTTAAGTTGTACACCCCACTCTCTGGCCAAGGTCCTTGATATAAGTCTTCTTCTTTAAGAGCGGCTTCCAACTGGCCCATATCGTGCCGCCAAGATTCATGCCGGTCTTGAACGAAAAGATCCGAACCGGAGCCCTTGGCTTTCTCTACCTTAGTCTTTCTCCTCTCAGGAGGCTTAACTGAACCGTCGTGATAATATTGTTTCTTCAAACAGTACCCATCGACACCGAGTAAAAAGATCCTTTTCGCACCCAACTTGTAAGCAAAGTTGATCCCGCCTGTAGCGACCGTTCTGCGTACATGAAGCCTCTGATCCGCTTTATCAAATTCGGGTTTACAACTAATATCGAATTGCCATACATACGGTTTGTATTGGCAGCTTCGACTATCTATAAACATTCTCCTCGCGTGTCTCTGACATACCATTTTACAAGGAGGCTTCCACACCATGTGGCTGTACCTCTTCCAAATGTTCACGTCGGAGAACATGTGATAAGTAGGGATAAAGCCGTCTACTTTTACGGCGTCATTCAACCCAATCGTTACCTTGTCGTTCATCTTCTTCCAAGGGAAACCCGTTAAGCTAGTACCGGTCCCTATAACGAAGATGTCTTCTCCTACATGAGAATCTGCTATCTTTTGGATGCAGTTCCCCTCGTAGCTTTCATTTAGCGGCTTTCCCATCGTTGACTATGTTATCTATCTCTTCTAAGGATCGACACCTGTCATCCACAAAGTATGTAAAATACGGCTTGTCCATAAACAAAAAGTGGTACTCGATACCGTTTGCAAACAGCCAATTCTCAGTCAGCTTTCTGACCCCTTCCTTTCTGCCTGTATACAAAGTTACGGTCCAACCAGAATCAACAGCTTGATTTATCACCCGCTTAGCTTCCGGATTAACGTTCCTAGTCGCGTAGGTCCCGGCAAGGTCTTGGTGGTCCGTGTCGGCCTCTAACGTAAGGACGCCATCAATATCAAAGCATATAACCTTCGCCATGCTCTTCTCCTAAGCTACGCTTAATCCTTCCGGACGCCACGCGGTAGTCACTTAAAGAACCAACGTCGATGCACTCGCCGCTACGCATGATGCACCCTTTAAAAATAAATTTCGCAGTGGCCCACTCTAAGAAGGAACCTATGTTGTCGGGTAAGTCCCCAGCCGAGGACAGGCTGCTGCAGTAAGTAGTTAAAATTTTTGTAATCGTAGGAGGTAAATAACAGGGTCCTTTATATACTAGTTCCTCCGTTGAGACTTTGGGTTTTTCTTCGAAAGACGTAATCTTTCCAGATTCTCCAATACCCACTACGCCGCACTTGCGTCTTTTAGATTCACTGGTTTCCGTCCGCAAAGAAAGCCAACCGTTCTCAGGGTTTCTTTTTATTTCATAAAAGAATTTTTTAACGTCGAAAGTAAACACCGTGTCACCGGGAAACAAAACGACCGGAGAATAAATAGATTTTAAACGCAGAACTCTTTCTACGTCGCCAATCGCGCCTATCCTATCCTCGTTCCGAGAGACGCCGTTATTGATTAGGGATATCTTCCTTTTGTCTTCCAGCCCCTCAAGCCAATGTTCGAAGTTATATTTAAAAAGTTGGTTGTGAAGTACGATTACCTCTTCAACGAAGTCTAAATTAATAAGAGGTCCGACGATCCAGTTTATTAACGGCTGTCCCGCTATATTAAAAAGGGCCTTTGAATTTTTCTTACCAAGCTCCCCTAAGCGAGAGCCGAAACCGGCACACAGTATTATAGCCTTCATCAGATCTTAGTTTTTAATTGAAGGCTGTATGACCGGTAAACGATTTTTCCTTGGATGTCCAAATGCTCTGAGACATCAAATATTGTGTATTGATCTTGCGCTGAGTTGTCTACGGTAATGATGTCTTTAGGTTTAAGTTCTACGCTTGGGTCCAGATACAAGGTCCCTGATATATCAATGGTATCTCCGTTCACCCCCCTTTTGAAACCCGTCGACTTCTCCAGTCGTACAGGTACTTGGGAGAAAACCGTTTCCATAGCACTTACGCCGTAACGGTCTATCGAACCGCCACGTGTGACCATTGATATATGTGCGTTTTTACCGTTTAAGAAGTCTAGCATTACTTTGCCTCTTTTTGATTTTAGCACGGCTTGACTTATTTTTCACAGTGTACGCGGATCGAATATCTCTAACGGATTGACCTAAAGCCCAGTCGGGCACAGGGAACATATTCTTCTTGTTTACCTTTTTACTCACCCTGTCTGGGAAGTAAGGCGCTTCCGTGTGGGAGCAGTTCGGGTGGAATGGGGCCCCCCTGTTGGGGAGCATGGACACATGCGGTACACCCCATCTTTTAGAAGCCTCTTCAGTCAGAGCGAATACTTTACGATTATACATATCGCAAAAACTCCCCTTCTTCGGCTTAAAAGATTTTACCTGTACCAAATCGTGGCCGTGCCCAAGGAGCGTGTTTCTAGTAGCTGAGGTTATGGCTTGGGCCGCCTTTATACGTCCCAAGCTCTCGACGTGCTTATCTAAACGGACGTGCCGCTTCCCGCCCCTACCGTTTGAAAAAGTAACGTCCCCTATGTGGGATATGTTGTAAATCAAACTCAAGGGGTCTTCATACGTAAATGCTTTTTCAGAAACGCTGCTCACGCTGTTAAGGTCCTCAACCACAGAACTCTTTAGCAGGTCTATGTTTTCAGGGGTGAACAAACCAAGCTTGGATATAGAGGAGCTTATTGTGTCCTTCTGACCAGATATAGAACCAACCTGATTTTTGATTAGCTCGACCCTGTTTTTGAGTTCGTTGGTAGATCTTAAAACCCCAGACATAAACCCTACGTCGGCATCGTTTATCAAAACCTCGACGGCCTCGTCGTGACCTTTAAACCCGTCTCCATTTTTACTGAGCTTACCAAGACCATTTAAACGTTTTTCCACGCTCCGAACAGCGGCTTGGTATGTCTTTTTAATATTACGTTCAGCCCAAACCTTATTCCGGTTTTCTAAAATACTCAGCGCTTTTTCTGGCGCAGAGAATATCCGGCTGCCCGGATCATTAAAATTGATCCGCTTAATGAAGTCGTTTTTCAAGCTGTGTACCACCCTTCGGTTGCGGCGTGACAGCTTTTTTATTTCTTTATCTGATACCCGGACAGGCACGTTAAATTCAGGAGAAGCCCTTATTGAGGTTACCGGTATAAGGAGTAGATATGGTTCTTACAGGGCCGCCGTCCCTTGTAACGACGCGTGGCTGGCCCCATTTTCTAAGGAGTATTTCGCACTCCCTCGGTATCCATCGAGAATACGTAGCTGAAGCTGACCCGATAGACTGATTCTGGTACCCGTGTGGGTTAAGAGCCAAGCGGTTAACTAAGTAAGCCGTGGCTAATTTATAGTCTTTTAAAAACTCAGTCTTCTTATCCGCCCTGCTTTTGAAATGCCCATCCCAATGATAAGGAAAACCCTCGGTGTTCAGGTTCAAGGCGAAGGCTTCCTCAAGCATCTTCTCCGCCGGGTAAATGAACAAGTCTTCTAGTACTTCGCTGTCCATGGTCTTAATCAAGTCAACCATGGCCATAGATTTCATATATTCAGCTTCTAAGTAACGACCCATTCTACCCCCTTTTAACTAACTACCGTGGTCCCCACCGAATCGTAGTCCACAACGTCTACCTGCATTTTAAATTTATCTTCGTGATTAATCAACGACCCACCGACACTAGCTATCGAGGTAAACATAGCGACATCCAAAACAAGCCAGTAGCGGCCAGCGCTAATGTCTGTGTTTTTTAAATCCAAAAGAATTTGTACCGTTCTAATAGTGTTCCCGGCTGCGTCTGTGTCGGAGTTGTTCACTTCTACGAGCCCATCCGTCCCGTTGGCGTCATCTATAACAATGGTTCCGGTTGTCGCGTTAACTAACTTCCAACGTGTTTCGGGTTCAATCAGTTCCAAGGTCGAACCGTACGTGTCGTATATTTCAAATTTGGGCTTACTGACTGTACCGACGGCTACCCTTATGATGTCCTTAAGTTCTTCTGGCATTACTTCTCCGATACTTTCCTTATGGATAAGGCTTTACCCAGAACCCTTATTTTGAGGTTTGGCCCTTTTGGACGGATAGCTGTTTTCTTACCTACCCGCCTGATCCGTAAATTCGGACTATCCGACATGACTTTTAACTTCCCTAGCTGTCGTGCCAAGCAATGTGGACGTATTGATATACTATGTTATTCGCGACATCTACGGTACCACCAAGTTTGCTCCTGAATATGAACGCTAACACCCAAGAAGAACTACCCTTGGTCTCCCACTCAACAATCTTCTGTAGCTCAATTTTCCTCTCCGTGTAAAGGATCTGCCATGTCCCTAAAGTCATATCATCCGTTGTAGGCGTTTTCGGGGTAACGGTAACATCCCCATACGGAGGAGTGGCGCTTTCGGGAATCCCTAACTCTATGGCCTGAATCCACACCTCTACAGACTCGAACCCTTGGTAGCTCTCTATGGCTTCTCCTAAAGGGAATCCGGTTCTTTCGTGGGGGCTGAGCTTGTGGGAAGATTGGGTCGCGGATATAGGCTCCGTAGGCGTCCCCTGCTCCCGCACCCGGTCATCGGCATGGGATATCAAAGCTTCGTCGTTAAACTGCGGCCAAAACTTTGTGTGGAGAATGTGAGCCGCCTGAGCACCGTACTCCGCCGCCCAAGGGCTGGAGCCTCCGCTGTCAGGGTCTATTGTTGAAGAGGTTGTTGTGGTTGTGGTTGTGGTTGTGGTTGTGGTTGTTGTGGTGGTTGTTAAGGTGATGAACACCCTTTGAAAAGAACCCGGAGTAAATTCTATCGGGTCTAGTTCTGTTATTTCTATGCCTGAGTGGAACGACACGGTCTACCTCTCACACCAGTATGAAGTCATCGTTATTAGCGGGAGCGGCTGGCATAACCGAGGTCACGAACGTCTTTGTAGCCCCTGTGTAGTCAGATACCGAAGCTACGGAATTTTGGAGAGACCCTGACGTCCAGATGATGAGGCGTCCAACGTAAAAGTTATCTATCGAAGAAAGCGCCCCAGTGTCTGAGACAAACCCTGTAATGGTTCCTGTGCCGTTGACCTCGCCCTCTACCATACTTTGAGCAGCTAAGCTGTGGGCGGTGGCAGCCGTGGAGTTACCGCCTATCTGCGTTACGTTGACATTCTGCAACGTTGATCCGCCTATATACCCGGTGCCGTCGTACGCAAGTTCTAGATTATCTGCGGCTGCGGAGTCCCCAGAAACTTTGGATACATCGACCTGCTGCAGCGTGGTCCCTCCTACATACCCGGTACCGTTGTAAGCGAGTTCCATGTTGTCTGCTGCCGTTGAGCTACCAGAAATCTTAACCGCGTCAACTGAAGCTTCGGTTGCTGCGCCCGACGGTTGAATACCGTATCCGGTACCGTCAAAATATTTTTCCATATTGTTGGCGGCTGTGGTGTCGTTGGATATCTGGGCGACATTCGCGTTTACCGTCCCGAAGGAGGCTGAAGAGCCAGCCAACAAGGTCCCGTCGGTGTACATAAAGACAGGTTCACTTGTATACTGCGTGTACGAACTGTCATACAGATTAGCGACCATGACGTAAGCAGAAGTTTCAGCGGTCGAGAGGTCCACCCTATATACTCCCGGCATATACGAAGGGTCAACCTCGGTAGGGGTATATGTGGTGATGGCCGATGGGTTGTTATCTTTCGCGAGGTAGCAATACGGAGATCTTCCGGACGCCGGAGCGTTGTAGCTGGACATATTCCTTAAGTAGAAATATATAGTGGTCGCCGCTCCGTACTTTACCCTAGTAGTTGACATCTTTGCCTCGCACTCTTAACTCCGTAGTATGAAACTCTTTAGGTATCTTAGCGTTACCGACATAAGAAATAAATGTAAAACGGCTACTCCGGCGCTTTCCAAGTACCCTGCATTACCTGCGTCAACGGCATGAGCTTTTGCATGGATTCTTGGACCCGTCTTTCCCGTTGCTTCTCAGACAGGTCAACCTTGTTTTGCTTCCTTGTGGGGCCCGAGAACACTTCAGGAGAATCCATTTGGTCAAGGACCTTTTGAGTCTCATCCATGTACTGCTCTAAGACGTCTGATTTAAACAAGGAAGCTAAAGAGACGGTCATGTTCTCAACGTCGTTTCGGTTCTGAATAACCTGCTGCCGGGTCGCTTTAATTACGAACTGGCTAAGCTCCTCTTTCGACATGCCATCGTCATAATCCAATATGTCGTGAAAAGCGTAGCCTTGACTAACTAGGAATGAAACGCCGTCAAAAAGCTGCGCTTCTACTTCTTGGACTTGCTGCTCTGCTTCGGACTCGGAGCCGTCGCCCCGAACTTGTTCGTGAATGTCGTCCGCAGAGTCTTCAGGTTTTTTACTAATGAGTCCGAGATGTTCATCTCAAATATTTTGCTTAGGACCCCAAGGAAGTCTTCCGGGTCCCATTCGAGTATCTGTTCTTCGGTGAGGTCGGCAGGGTCATCTACGCTTTCCCTTATGATCCTAGTTATCCGCACCTGCGCGGCATCGCCAAGGGTCATAACGAGACCGGCCATCTTCTGAACGTCGGACACGTCTTCCGCGCTCCAGCTTTGTCCGAATTCCTTGACTATCTCGGCTATCTCTTTTGTAAGGGTTACGTACTTTAAGACGCTCCACTTCTTCAGGCGCAGAGAAGTATCCGTACCCTGCATAACGTAATTTTGGTGTCGTATAAGAGAAGGCATCGAAGTCCTTTCAAAAAATAAAAATAAAAAGGGGCGACCGTATAGGCCGCCCCACTGTATCAAATTCCGTAGCTATTAGGCAGTGTAAATCTTGCCCCATGTTCCGGATCTTTCCTGCAGAGTCAGGAGAATGGGTACCTGCTGGATTCCGTCGAGCGGGTAACCAAGGTCTCCGTTAGGCGACAACTGAGCAGAAGCGAACTCCCAAATCTGCACCGTACCACCCTTAACGTTACGAGCTTGAAGCTTAGCTTCTCCCTCGATAGTAGACTCATTCGCACCGTAGATCTCGGTCGACTTGAGTCCCGACTTTGTGTACTGATACTTCACGTAGAAAGTAGTACCGACAGCCAAGGCAACATCGGTTTCAGCAGAGCCCGCAATGTGGGCCTTACCGTCAGTGTTCACATCGACGTTCCTCGAAAGCAGGTTAGTCGACTCCGTAGCATCACTGGCAGCATATATGCCTGTGACTTGGTAATCGTCACCCTGTCCGTCAAGGTCACGTTCACCAGCGTCGGTCCTCAGATCGAAGTACTGATCTTCGTCTTCCGTACCCTTCAACTCAAGGTGCCGACCTTCGTAAACAGTCACAGTGTCCGACTCGTTAATGGTACCGCCATAAAGAACCCTATGAAGGTTCGTAATGTTCGGCTCATTAAGAGTAGCAGATACTGCACAGTTCTGAACAACCAGCAGCCTTTTACGGAGCGAGTTACGACCGTTCCTATAGGAACGGTGCTCTGCAAAGTCAGGGTTGATCGAGACGCCGTCAATGAATAGGTCGCCAAACTCTACCCACGCGTTGCTGCCCGGTGACCCAACAGTTTGAGTATCAACCGCCCAGTCCTTGTTAAACCATAACGAAATTGTGTTCGCAATATTGATATTATTGGAACTATTAAGTGCTTCTTGCGCCATTATGTATCTCCTTTATTCCAGCGCTATCCAGTTTTTGTTAAGAGCCGAAAGCTTACCACGGTATCCGCTAAGTAAGTGCCCGCTCTAGTGGCCCCTATCACACTGGGAAGTTTTGGAAATCCCTCCCACAATACACGGTAACTTGTTGTGTCAAAAACTCTTTGGTTTCCTACCCAATCAACGAATTTCCAACCGCTGTTCACAGCCCCTTGTCCAAAGGTCCCTTTGAAAACAAACCTAATGTTACGGTGCATGTGCCATCTCCGACCGGAGGGTTCCATCTTGGCCCCCTCGTCATACATAGAAAGATCTATGGCTTTAGTTGCCGCCAACGTAGCCATATCCATTATATCACCGATTACAAAGTTGGTTCCGACTGAGTAACCTAAGCCAGAATTGTCAGCTATGTAATCTTGTATCTCTTCTATAGCTCCATGACATTTTAGCTGGGACATACTTGAATTCTATATTAAAAATATAAAACGAACAACCCTTTAGGAGTCGTCGGTCCCCTTCTTGTCCCTGAGCCGCTTGGGGAGGTTCTTCACAGCTTTGGGGAACATCCCTGCCCGTAAGCGACGGCGCTGCTTTGTAGGGTGCTTCCACTCTTCCTTCACATTAGGTTTCTTGGGACGCGCCGTTATGGAAGATTGCTTCTTAGCCATGTTTTACTTGTATATGTAATTACGCGCCCGAGATCTGGCCTTCTTACTATCAAGCCTGAAGCTTCTGTTAAAGGAGGTCCCAGAGTAACCGTGCACGTTGTGCGCGAGTATCTGGTTTTGTACCCCTCCCCGCGTACCCCTTTTCCATCCGACCTTTCCCTTTCTGGGACCACTCTTTACCGTAGTAGTATTCGAAACCATGTAATCATTCACCAACTTGGTGACGATTGCTTGCCTACCCGCGTCGTTTTTCTTGTTCTTCAGCAGCCCACGGAAGTCACCGTGCATGTTTTTAGCTTCTTTGCCCTGCATCGACAGAAGCTTAACCACGCGGCGTTCAAGGTTACGTTTGACGTTCGCCCTTGAGCCGGTCCCGCTTTTCTGAAACATTCCTTGCGCGGCCATGTTGTCCAGATGGCCCTTGATGCCCGACTTGTAACTCTTTAACGCTCCCTTGCCTCCAGCAGTCGTTTCATTGAGTTCACCTTTTCTTCCCTTTTTGCCGCCACCTAATTTTCCGCCTCCTCCACCCATATCTAAACTCCTTTTTATTCTTTAATATGGTCGAAATCTAGCCGGTCCCATCGACTCTCGACATACTTAATAGGAATACCCAACCGGTCTTGCAAAACGGGCACCTCTTCTTCTTTACCACCATAAAGGATAAGGGATTGAGGGTTGATTTCCCCCATCATTTTATCCAACCCTTTTTCCCTAAGCTCCAACTCTTCTTCGGAACCTCGTGTCTGGAACTGGATGGAAACACAAGGGACCTTGTGGGGTATGCCTAAAAAGCAGTACTCAAAGGATGCTTCGTTCGACCACTGGATGTCAGGGATAACCTGTATACCCGCCTCCTGCATCGCGCAACCCACCCACCTACTGCGGTACACATTGAATAGTTGAACCGCCATTGGGAAGTCACCGTACAAAGAGAAATTAGGGGTGACCGCGTATTTAAGCCCGAAGGTTTTCAACCGGGCCAATGAAGGTACCGGGTTGGTCCACATACCCTCGAAGCGCCAGTCGTCTACATAAAATGCAAGGATAGTCCGGTCGAGGGGTAGGAGCGTTTGTTTAGACTTAGATTCCCTGCCGTAGAGAAGGAACCACCACCTGTCCGGATCTGATAAGTAATCCGTGTCAGAGTTGTACCCCATGAAGGTGGCGATATGGTTTTCCGTCTCTGGGATGGTCGGACACTGGTCTATGTCCATCTCGGGTATGCCGTACGGGAGGTCTGTATAAAATATCTTCTCCCATATATGCTCCAGAGCCTCTTCTTCTTTTGCTATGTCTTCCTCTGACTGAATCCTGCCGTCGAGTTCTTCAGGAAGAAGGTCTACGCTCGGAGTCTCGTCTTCGTATATACCAAGACCAAGGCTAGCGACCTGCTCGTCAGTCAGCATATCGTCGTACCAATCTGGGAACTCGTCGGAGTAGATGATGGCAGTGTCAAACCTTGTCTCGTTATCCAGAGAAGATATTAACTCTTGCAGTTTTGCGTCGTCAGTCGTTGCTAACTCCGTCACCCCATCGTGAGTGGCGAGGATTATGTCCGCCTCTTTCTCCGTTATGTCGAGGACCAGAACGGGCAACTCTTCGTCGGGAAGAAGGTCTTTACGTAAGTGGCCGTCGACTAATATTAAAGACCCGTCCTCTTGCTCTCTGGCAAGTAGGGCATCGACGAATCCAACCTTGTCCATAATCCTTCTAAGGGCGGTAGTTTGTACGTCGTCATGCATCCGCCAGTTCTTAGGGTTACTGAGAAGCTCTTTTGCGGGAACTTGCCGAAGCTCTTTGATCCGGTTACGGAATGAAACCGAACCGTTCCGGTCGAAGTCTTTCTTTTTCTCTATGATCTCTTCTAAGCCATCAACCGCTGGGACAGCCCTTGCCTTCCCTTCTGAGGTTTCTTCAACTTCTTTGACTTCGACAACTTCTTCTTCTTCAACTTCTTCTTCTTCAACTTCGACAACTTCTTCTTCACTCATACGGCTTTCTCCTGATACGCCTTGTCGCTGGTAAATTGCTGCCAACGTCTAATTATAAAGTCACACTTCTTGGGGCTGTTCTCCATGGCGTAACAACTGCCACCAAGCTGCTCACAAGCCATAAGGGCTGAACCAAATCCCGCAAACGGGTTGTATAAAATATCGCCCGGTTCAATCACGTGGCTGAGGACTCTCCCTATCAATTCAACTGGGGTCATTTCGTTGAAAAGTTCGGAGGCGTTGGGCATGGAGTAGTTATAAACTGTAGCTGCGGAGCCTCCGGTTAACCACTTCCTGAGACCTCCGAACTTCCACCCGTACCATATAGACTCATGGTTACGGCGGAAATATTTGTCCTCATCTACCGATCCGTCCGATACCCAAATTATTTCAGAACTCAGCCTTAAAGGCTGTACCCACATCTCAGCTAACTCATCTAAGGCTGTCGGCTTGTACCTGATAAAAACGCTGGCCCCTTTCTTCAGATACTCGGCTGCAATCCGCACACCGGTTGTCCCTATCTCCACGCTTTCAAGGTCCCCTGCTGGCGGTACGGTCCATAAAATATCTGGGGCCACTTCGTCCAGAAGCTTTACCAAGTATTCAACTTCCGTACAGTCCCCACAGACCAGTTTATGCCGCCCTAACCGCCACGTATCTCCGCGAGAAACAAGAAGGTCGTCCTCGTGTATATCTGGAAGCTGGTCCTGCTCCACCCCGATAGAAGATACCTCCGTAGAGATTTCAAAATCCTCTATATCAGACAAAAGCCCGCCAACGATGGAGCTAAGTTCTTCCTCGGTAAACCCTATATCGTCGGGATACTCTATCTCGTCTTTTTCATCAGCCATTAAGAATCTATGTCGTCAAATGTGGTGTAGTAATCAAATTTAAATATATTGACGTTAAGAACTTTACTAAGAGGTACTAAGGAATCGGGTATTTTTTCAAAAACATCACAGTACTTACGCTTCACTCCCGTAGCTTTGTAAACTGCGATAACTTCGTCACCTGAGAAATAGTAATACTTTTTACCCTTCTCTTCTACATTATAACATTTCGCGTCAAACTTAATCTCGTAGTCGACGCCTAAATCTGAGTCAGCCGTAGCGTTAGAATCAAAGTAATCGAGGTATTGCGGGGTAGGTAGCCCTATCTGGGAGTCCTTTACCAAGCTGGACTTCTTGGCGTATCTGGATAGCTTCAAGCCGTCATAGGGCCCGCCGATTAAAAGGGCGAACTCTGCGTCTTGTATCCTTAATTTGTCGTCACCCTTAGCCATAGCGGTAATTACCCCTATGGACATTCTAACCTCCTTCTGTAAAAGGAGATGCGTATTTTTAAGTTAACTCTTCTTCCGTAAACTCATAAGGGACAACGCCGTCAGCGAACTGGATAAAGCAGGGCGTGTACTCCCCTACGTAGGCCCCTATGACGTTGAAATCGAAGTACTCTAAAGCTTCTTCGTGGGACATACCCTGCCTCATAAGTATAGAAATACATTTATCGGTATCGTAAGCGGCGATTGAAGGCTGGTTACACCGATTAACTATCCCTATGAAAGCTTCTTCAAACCCGTCCGCGTACATAACGTTGTTCTCTTCTAACTCCGTTACGGAGTCCACAAGAAGTAGTTGTCCCGCTGTCATCGTGTCACGATTCATTTATCTTTCCCCAATCAGTTGGAATGAATATGGGCTTACCGCCCTTCTTACCAAGATACTTTTTATATAACTTCTCATCTTCTTTTACCCAGACGATAAAAGGACAAGAGTAATCTGCGCTAGCGTCGATAACCTGCATATCCCAGCGGTTAATGAAGTGGTTTAGAAATCTCATTTGTAGAACACCAGCGCCCCTGTACCGGCCTTTGACCACGTCGTCTCCTTTGCGTAGGGCCGGTTGTCCCCTGTACTTGATTCGAAGAGAGCCTACCTTTCTAAACAAGCGCATATTAAAAACGCCTGTAGACACAGCCGCATGGGGTTCGGTGTTCGCGATAAATTCATATTCGGTCTTCCCGTCCACCCAAAGAGAGGCGCAGAAGACAGCCTTCTTTCTATTCAGTTTTGAGGTGAAGTATCTCTCGATCACTTCCGTATCAAACCCCTTAAAGCCGGGAATGAAGTCGTCTTCGGTGACAAATGCGTAAGCTGTGTCTTCTGGGCATAGCTTTTGAAGGCCGTGCTCCCACGAACCATAGGACAGGGTTGCGTCGTTAACCCTCTTCACTATCTTCCACTCCCTGTCTGCGTCTTCTTCATTTTTACGCCGAACAAGTTCTTCAGCTTTTTTATGCACTTTCCTATCCCTGACGGACCTGCTCCTTAAGTTGCATACAAAAATAACCGTGCTGATAGACTCAGAGAATTCGCTAACCGTTTTGATCTGCTTTTTAAGGTCAATGAGAGAGTCGTTTAAATCCTCCGACTCCCACGGCTCGGGTAATTCATTGTCCCATAAAGGTCGGCGTCTCGGGCCGTAGTAGCAAGCGCATATATAAGCAACTTTAGGCAACTCACCATCCTTCTTTTATGCAGCCGACAATATATTCCCTGTCCTCTTCGGTTACCCACCAACCAACTGGAATACATATCATATCTTTAACCACACGCTCTAACGATGGGAGTTGGGTTTTAAATTCTCTTACGCAAAGGTGCTTATCATTTCTTTCGTGCACCCGGCTTACCGCTATGCCGTGTTCCGCCATCTTCCGCATAAAGTCGTCACGCCTGTCTACGAACATCGTGTATTGCCAATACGCAGCTTGGCGATCAAGCTCAGACTGCAACAACGTTACGCCGGAAGTACCTGCTAAAGCTTCGTTATAAAAAGCAGCGTTGTCGATATGCTTTTTCAAAACCGGCTCTATCTCTTTTAAGTTCTCAAGGCCCACAGCAGCGCATACGTCGTTCATGTGGAACTTGAATCCCCACTCTGGAATATCGTCTTCACACCTGAAATCTTTTGTGTTCGTATCCCGGTCTATGCCGTACCAACGTAACAGCTTCCCTCGCTTGAATAGCTCTTGGTGGGGAAGAACCAACGCCCCTCCGTCCACGGATGTTAAATGCTTTATGGCTTGGAAACTGTAACAGCAAATGTTCCCCATCTCCGGTAACTGGGACTTCTTGAACGTAGTTCCAAAAGCGTGGGCGCAGTCCTCAATTACAGAGGGCTTAAACCCATGCAGCTTCTCTGCTTCTAATTGGATCTCCCTCACCCTATCAAGGTCGCAAGGGTAACCGCCCCAGTGGACGAGAAGGATAACCTTGGTTGAGGGTGTTATCTTCCTCGCTAAGTCGTCTAAGTCCATCCCAAGAGTTTCCGGGTCGACGTCTACCCATTTGATTCTAAGACCGTTGGCAAGGACGGGCCAGTTGGTAGCCGTACAAGTCAAAGGGGTACAGAGAACTTCGTCGCCGTACCTTAAGCCCGGCCAGTTCGATCTGTCGTCGTTCTTAGCTTTTAATAAGTGGATACCCAAGTGCAAAGCAGAGGTGCAGCTATTAAGGCTCAACACGTAGTCGCTGTTTAGATAGCCTCTTAAGCCCGACTCAAACTTCTCAACTATTTCTCCCTGACCTATGTACCCACTCTTCAAAACTTCAGCGGCTGCTTCAGGGGCCTTGTCAGACATAAAAACTTTAAACAGCGGTATGTTCTTCATTAGAAGTCCTCGTAAAAAATTGGTTCTAACTGCTTCTTGAAAATGAAGTCTCTATTGTGCGTCGTGTTTTGAGAGACCGTTGCGTTGTGGATAGTGAGGTCCCTCTTATACCCGTCTATGATTTCCCGCGCCACGAACTCGTAGTAGTGGGGGTGGTCTACTGGGTTGTACTTTGTAAATTCAAAATTCATAACCGTGTCTAAGCTGAAGTCGAGCATAGGGGGGAAGTCCCTGTTCAGAACTACGAACTTGCCCGTTATGTTTGCTTCGGCTTGGACCAAGGAGCAGGACTCCATGTGGCTTGGGAAGATAAACATGTTTGACATGATAGTCAGGTCCTTAAGAACCTTGTGCGGGACGGAGTAACGCCAATCCTCTGAATACTCAGAAGTGAACACAAAGTCCTTTTCGGGTTCGAGGCCGCAAGTGTCTACGGCAAAAGACTTTAGGTCTTCTATCATTTTACGGTCTTCGTCTTTTGTGCAGTGGCAATTAACCAATACAAGTTTCACGTTCAAACCGTAGCTCTTCCAAATACCAAATATCTTCAAAACCCTGTCTACGCCTTTACTCTCCCAGCGAGGCGTAGAAAAAGAAAAGGTCTGTAGAAGCGAGTGGTTAAGAAGGTCTTTCGCCTCTATGAATTCACAGGTTTCCGGGCTGAACTCGAAGAAGTCCCTGACGTCTTTTGCGTTGTTGACTATTCTCACATTAGAAACTTTTGTCGCGTACATCTTAGCGACTTCTTTCTTCTGGGCTTCATTCAGGAATACTATCTTGGACCGCTCTGGGCACTTGTACCGAAGAGTTGTCGGGAAACACATTTCGTCAGGCTTTGGACGCGCAGAGGGGCACGAATGAATCCAGTGCAGCCACTTCTTTTCAGGGTACTCTCCAATACATTTCCATATCGCCCCGGTGCAACAAAGGTGGGTGTCCAGAAATATAAGGTCGTGCGTTATTACGACGTCATAAGGTTCAACCGCTTCCTTGTACCCCATTCCATTTGAGTCGCCACTGAACATAGCTTCTGACTGTACGTAGAAATCAGGAGAGGCCATGTCCTTCTTATCTAATCTACGATAATGCTGCCACGTTAAGACGTTACGCGTCTTAATGTTTTCCTTGGCCGCCCACTCTAAACGAGCCTCGTTAAAAGTTGAGTTGACCAATATGTCGTAGTCGTAACCATGCGCATCTAGCATCCTAGCTTGGTCTTTCACTACCCCAGCCACAGAAAAAGAAGAAGAGTAGTCGTTTAGAGAAGTGAGGATACCGATACGCGGTTTATCAGGTTTGGACTTTAATATGTTTAGATGAGTCTGGGTAATGGTTGAAGTGCTGAAAAGCGTCGGCTACTTGGGTACTGAGACTTGATTGAGGTTCATACCCAAGAACATCATAAGCGTGTCTGCTGGAACTGACGAAGTTATGAACTCCCCCATCCGCCCTCGGACACTCGCCTAACACTCTCGGCTCCCTGCTTCTGGATACGTCTTGAAAAATATAAGCTAAATCAATAACGGAGCATGAATACCCTCCGATATTGAAAATGTCGTTTTCTTTGCTGGTAGAGGTTATGGCTTTAACATTAGCAGACGTTACGTCGTCAATATGTACAAAGTCTCGCAACTGTAAGCCGTCACCATATACCTCTGGGCCTTTGCCTTCCTTGAACGACCTAACCCAGTTACGCATTACGCCGCTCTCAAAGGAGTCGTATGATTGACCTGCGCCAAGGATAACGGAGTAACGCATCGCATACACCGGTATGTCGTAAAGACGAGCTAAGTCAAACATCGCCTTTTCTTGAATTAGCTTTGAAGACCCATAGATAGATATGGGCGTCACAGGTGAAGCTTCGGTCAGGTTAACTCCCGGCGCGTACACCGCTTGAGAGGAGGCTAAAACAATGCGGTCGATCCTCCCCTCTGCTCCGTAGTGGCGTATCGCCTCAAATAAGTTGAACGTCGGATAGACGTTACTAAGTCCGAACTCGTCGACACCCCTCGCGTAACCCTGTACGGCGGGAAGCCAAACTATGGTGTGATTGTTCTCAGCAAGGTGACCGAACGCTTTGTTCCATCCCGCTTCACCTTTTGAGGACCTTACGTCCGCCTGTGCAAAGGTGTAGTCGCCCTTTGAAGGCCACGGCGTAACAGGTTCCACCTCTAAGTTATCTATAAGGGTGACCCTGTGGGGTCGAACTAAGTGCGGATGAGTAGACGTTTTTATCAGCGCTTTTGCAAGGGCGTGGCCGACGAATCCAGAGCCCCCATAAATCGAAACGTTGTAACTCATGTTAAGTATTTATCTTTTGATAGGTATTTATGGACAGACGTATGATGCTTACCTGCGTCTACCAGTATCTGCGCTGAAAGTCTAAGGCACATAATCCAAAGAAGGTTGTCTTTGGGTTTGTTCCTATCCACCTTCCCGGCTATATCCCTAGCTATGAATTTAATCTCTTCGTACTCCTCAAATTCAAGGCTACCAGCAAGCTCATCGATCAGTGACAAAGTATCTTTATTCAGCACTTTTATTCTCCTCTTCTGTCGCTGCTGTTTTCCTCATTTCTCTTTCCTTCTTTTCTGCGGCTGCTATCGATCTCTTCAAACGAGCAGCAGCGTTTAATAAATCCTGTACGGAACGTTTCACAGGAAGATAATAACTTCCCATAGAAGCAGCAACCATTTTTCCCGGCTTACGCCTCTCACAGCAATCGTACGTTTCCTTTGATTGGCGTATTAAGTTACGCATATCAATGGACAGGCCGTGCCACCAAATCTCTCTAAACTTCTGTATGTCTTTTCTAGGTTTGTTACCCGCCATTACTTGGCTGCCCAGCTTTTCTGACTGACGATAGCATCACAAAGAATGGGAACCCTGAACTCGTCCCGCTCTTCCAAGACGTCCATTATTTGTTTCTGAAGGTCTTCTTCTTTGTAGTGAACAATTACAATCTCGTCGTGAACGTTAAGGACAATGTGTGATTTATAATCCAGCAAGAACTTCCACAGCTTTATCATTTTAATCTTAAAGAAGTCAGCAGCAGTTGACTGGATAAGTGTGTTCAAAGCGGCGTGGTATTTCTGCTGCGGCATCAGCCTTCTTCTGCCGTAGTAGTTCTTTATGAACTTCTTCTTCCTGACATAGTCCGTGCAAGACTCTTGTAGTCTTTTCACTGCCGGATACTTCATGTAGTACCTGTGAAGCATGTCAGTGGCTTCATCGACACCTATACCCAGAGTGTCGGCCAGCTTGCCTTCACGCATACCGTAGATGATTCCAAAGTTAATCGTCTTGGCGAAAGTACGCTGCTCTTTTGAAACCTCTTCGTAAGCCGCATCAAAAATAGTAGCCGCCGTGTCCTTGTGCAAGTCCTCGCCGCTGGTTATAGCTTTTATAACCCTCTCGTCTTGGGCGTAATGGGCAAAGAACCGCATTTCAATCTGTTTGTAATCAATGATAAGGAGTTCAGTTTCAGGTGGGTAAGGGTTGATGAATAAACTCCGTATAGACACTGAGCCAACCCCCGCCGTTGTATCTCCCCTCGGTACGTTTTGAAGATTCGGGTTCTGGCAACTGATCCTCCCAGTGGCTGTCCCATGCTGCTTGTAGTCACAGTGAATATGGCCTCTGTCGTCAAGCTTGTTAGCCAAAGGCTCGACATAAGTAGCTCTCATCTTGTGTACCTTCCTGTACTGCAAGACGTCCTGCGCGAAGTCAGATTTCATACCCTCCAAATCCACTTGCCGCAAAGTCTTTGTTACAGGGTCCCCTGCTTCGACGAGCCTTTGCTTCAACTGCTTTAGGCTATTTATATTGAAGGGCCTACCGTTATGTATCTTTTCCTCCAACCGGATCTCTTTGTCGAACAGTTCAGAAGACAAACGGTGCAGACCTTCTAAGTCTAACTTGCACCCCTCAAGCTCCATGTCTATCAAGACCTTGCTCAAGGCCAACTCAAGCCGGTAAATAAACTCCAGCTTGTTATCAGCGTTGTTCAGTGCCTTGTAGAGAACCTTGAACATCTTGTACGTGTAGTGGACATCCGCGCACGTATACGGATAAAGCTTTATCATCGGCGGAGTCATTTTCTTGAAGCTGACCTCTGACTTCCACTCATTTGGCTCGTTAAGGACCACTTTGCATAAGGCGTCCAAGGAGTAGTTTTTCTGGGAAGAGTCGAGGACATAAGTAAGTAACATGGTGTCGTGGAACTTGTTCGGTATGTCCTCCCCTTTCTCTTTTAAGAACTTAAGGTCAAATTTCGCGTTGTGCATCACCAACCTGACCTCGTCAGAGAATATCCAATCGGCATGTTCACTGGCGGCAAACTTATCCCACTCGACAAAGAAGGACCTCTTACCATCGCAAAAAGCGAAGGCGAGTATCTTGTCTTCGAAGGGATTGAGTCCTGTTGTTTCTATGTCAAAAGCCAAAATCAACTCCCCAAAATCAGGATCAGGGGGGAATGTCTTTAGTTCTTCAATAGTCTCGTCGAACTCGTCTGGAGTAGTTAACCAGTACCAGTTAGGTAGCGGCTCTTTTCCAGTTGGGACTATTTCAAGCTGAGTGAAGTTCTTCATATTTAATCAACAAACAATTCGGGCTGCCAGCCCTGAGCTTCCATGTCTAAGTCCACCCCAGAAGAATTTCTTGTCGGCTCTTCTTCTTCTGACACCTCTTTTATGTCAGGGTCGACTACTAATCTTCTCAGCAGGTCCGAGAACTTTTTATCCTTAACGGGAGTAGACCCGTCGAGGTAAACGCAACGGTTCAAGAACAGCCACCTTTGAAGCGCTTCCCCTACGTCTTTATTACCCGCCATAATGTGGCACACACGTTGAGTAACAGCCCTCGTGTGGAGCAACAGGTTTATCGCCTGTCTGTCGTAGTCTTTGAACTTCTTCTTGACCAAATCGTAATCGAGATCGTCCCGCCTCATGGTCGTTGAGAACCGGTCGTAGCCACAAGACTCCTTGCTGTACGCCCAATCAAGGTAGTAAAAAACGGCGGCCACGTGTTCTTCTTTTACGACCACATACTTTAAATCTTCGACAGACATTACCCTAACCGCCATGGCAACAGACAGCCTTGCCAGCTTTATACGCTGCTCCGCTCGAATAACGATAGGGAGGCTTGAGTCGTATTTTTTGCCTAACTTCTCAGAGAAGCGGAGGATGGCAGTCTCAGCTTCGTCAGTGAACCTGATATGATCCGCTTCACGTGTCCAAGCGAAGCGGAGGTGCATGTTCGCTAAGTCGCTCGACCAACTGTGGTCTACCGGCTCTATATCCTTAAGGGATAGGTTGAGGACGGAATCAGGGACGTCGTTAAGAGCAGCGGTGACGCATATATCAAATCGAGCGATGTCTTCTGGTTTACCAACAATATCTCGAACAGACTCAATTCCGTAAGCGAACTCCGCAAGGTATTTCGCGTTCCTTGGGTTGGCTATCCACACTGACCTAACCCTCGCCCTCGCCTTCAAGGATCGTATCTTGTATATCTCAGCAATCCCAGAAGACCGAACGGACGACAGCTTGACGATCATAGACGGGTCCATCTCCTGACACTCATCTATAGCTACAAAGCCTCTGTCGTTTCTAGGGAACAACCCCCAACGAACAAACTTCCGGTCATTTGCATCGTCTATACCGCCGACGATTCCAGCGAAAGAAACGTTCTCACCAGATATCAATTCACCCCATCCGTAGTGCTCTACCAGACGCTTTAGTATGGTAGACTTTCCGGTTCGGGTGTCGCCGGGAACAATGATCTCTACCCAGCCCCTGTCTAAAAGCTGACCTTGGAACCTGAACGAGACTACGGAGTGATAGGATAAATCAACAGCCAAGAGAAGGTCGTGTCTGCCGAAGATCCTTGTCACGTTGTACGTCAAGTCGTCGTACAAGAAGTCTAACGCTTTATAGATACGGTAAACTTTTTCTTTTACTTCTTCGTCGTCAGGAATCGGTATATTCCTAAGCGACCCGAACCCGAGGTCACCTAACTTTAGCATCTTCACCCATCTTCTTTTCTACGGATTTACATCTTTTATAAGAGGTAACCCTGTTCCTCTTCCTGTTGTCCTTACGCACAGCCTTCACAGCTTCCGAGTACTCCTCATCGGAAAAATTGTCCCAGCAGTGTTGGCACCCTAATCTCTTGCAGACGTTTCGGAAACAAAGAGAATCTATGTCCTTGTCCTGAACGATGTTTAAGCTGGAACCTCGCTCTGTGTCAGGGTCGGTTACAAATTTACGAACAGTAATCCTATTGGACTGAAAGCTTATAATCATGCTCGTCAAAAGCTTGTAATAGTTTATAAGCGGCTGAAGCCTAAGCCTGAATAACGGGCAGTGCTTCCTATCAAGTAGCCTGTTCGTCTCTCGTTCCATCTTCCTCAGTCTCAGCCTTGCTCTCTACTCTACTGTCCCACCAGTCCTTGACGGGAGTGAAGTCCACAATCGATGACCCGTTACGACTGGCTAAGAAACCTTTGGCTTCTTTGTCTGTAAATAAATGCGTCACCCTTTGATTGGTTGGGTGGGCAATGTGGCGTCCTGTAAATTCGTAGGTGACGTTCTCATCAATGGAGTCACCTGCTACGTAAGCATTGTGCGTAATAGGCGGTTCGTCAAATTCTTGGTTGGCAGGATCTTGAGTTATTATGATTTCTTCAATGTTAATGTGCTCTTCTTCTTCCCAATGCCACCTCCCGCACCCAATCCCCATTACTTTTGAGAACGCCTCTTTCTGTTTGTCGCCGTTACACCGGATCATCTCCAAAACCTCAGACCTCTCTAAGTCTGTAAGCTCTATACCAATCGGTTCATACGGAGGACCTTCTTTTTCATCTTTCCTTCTCTGTATCTCGAACAGGCAGGTTCCACACGGGTCAAAGCTTCTGTCGCTACAATTGGCGATGCCTTTGCACGGTATGCTGTAGGGGGATAAGTCTTTGCCTATGCACCGAACGATAACCTTAACCCTCTTGTGGAAGTTATCAGAGTCCCTAGCGGCACCTAATCCGCATTGGATAACCTCCGTCGAAAGGTTCTCTTCGCTTTGTGCCGGAGGCCATACTTGCGGAGCTTCACGACATAGTTTCTTGAAGTCGTCCCCAGAAGTGGCGTGGAGATAATCAGTTACATCCCCCTTGTCACCTACCACATCCTTGGGAAGCTGGACGACAGAGATAACGTCGACAATGCTCTTCAACGCAGCTATGACCTTCTTGGTCCCTGCCGCCCCAGAAGCATCACAGTCGTAGCATATCTTTATCGTCTTCCCCTGCAGTAGCTCAAGTAGCTCTTTCTTCGGCAGGTTTCCCGCGCCACCAGTGAACGTTATAGCAGGGAACCCATGCGCTTGGGCAGCCAAGCAATCCTTCTCCCCTTCAACAAGAAGAAGACTGGGGCGGTCAGCAGAGATAGTGGCTTGGGGGTAGAGCCACGTAAAGTTTCTGCCAGCCACCCCAATAACTTTAGCTTCTTTAGAGTCGAACTTGTACTTCCGGATATTGATAAGCTTGTCGCCCCAATAAACAGGAATCCAAACTCTTTCACCGTCCCACCCCAACTTAAACTTGGTTATAGCGGAACGCTCTAAAAACCATTCCCGCGATAAGCGGTCCATGATCTCGGGACTGTCCAGCAACCTGACTAGGCATTTACGTACAGCCGACTCGTACGTTGGTGCCAACGGAGCAATTAACTCCGCTGCGGAGTCAAGAGACTTCGTTATGTCGTGAGAAGGGTTGATGCCGAGAAGGCTGCAGAACCGCTCAAAGCGGCCAGATTGACCGCACTGAGCAGCAAAGCATTTAAACCTACCCGACTTTAAGATGACCTCAAAAGAGGCGTGGGTGTCGTCGTGAAAAGGACAAGTGGCGTATATTTTAGTGTCGGTGACACTAGAAACCTTGTCTCCGAGATATTTCTGGTATACCTCTAGATAGTCCATTCTCTTACTCCTAAAAATACGGACTACAGAGATTAAATATCTACGTAATCACTTTTCCCATCCGAACCACTGTCGAGTTCTTTTTCCAAAGCGTCAGAAGACGAATTGCTGTCATCTGAGGCGGGAGGGCCGAAATCAAAAGAAGCGTCTCCTTCCTCTAACCCACTCAAGTCACTGTCAGGGGTTAGAGAGGCTCCACCCTCTGATTCGGAACTGTCGTTACCACTACCGGGAGACAACTTGCCAGCTTGTTGAAGGGTCCTGAATTCTTCATTCTTCTTCTCAAGCTCTTTAAGGATGGCCCCATCAGTGATACGTACCTTGTTCTGGTTGTTTTCTTCAAACAACTCAAACGTGATGTTGTGGAACTTCTCTTTACGAGAAGACTCAACAAGGTCGAGGCCCATCTTGTAGACGTTGCTAAATATACGTCCACGGCCCTTGTAGATCATGTTGATCCACTGCTTACCGATCTTGTACTTGGTCTTAGCAAGAGGTAGGAGGCACCATGAATTGTGCTCAGGAAGCCACACAACGAACTGTATGGTCTCGTCGCAGTCACCTACGAGTTGACCGTCACGTGTAAACCTTTTCGGGTGCTTACACTCCGTGCAGTCTCCACCCGGGTTGCCGCTTCCCTTTTTACCGTCGTGCGAACGACATACTGGAAGTTGCGTACCACGGTCACTAGCCCAACGGGCTCTCGTCCGGAACGTGTGGACAGGTACAATCAGAAGTGGAGCATCGATAGCCTTGTCTTGGAAAGAGTCCCAAAACTGACCAGCCTTCCCAAAGCCCTCTTGGACTTCTGGGCTGAGCCCTTGAAGTACCTTTAGCTGAGGAACTAGGTTGAGGTCTTCCGTGCGTACTTCGTCAAGGTCTTGATCTACGCCTTGGTGGTAAGCTGCCACGGAAGAGTCTACGGTAGCCTCTGCCTTAACCATCTCACCGATAAGCGATGACCAGTCCTTGGTCCCCTCAACTTCCACTAGGCTTTGTCCATCTGAGTCTTGCGTCTTCGAACTCGTCGATTCCGAGGGGGTAGGGTCCACCTTGCTCTCCTTGCTCATTGCAGTAACCTCTTAACTTTCCAGCATTAACGCTATAAAACACGTCGAAGGCGATACCTTGCGACTTTCTCCAGTTCTCAAACTGTTCTGAATCATTTATTCGAGGGAAGGAAGTAGTATAAACCGTAAATTTACCGAGTCCCTCTAAATTCACCGTCTTTACGCCATCTCTTTGAAAAGCCTCGGCTATCTTTTCTTGTAGACGCCCTTTCTCATCATCTAAAACTTTAGCGTCACGGTGCAACGCTTCCAGCCTATCTCTAACATCTTTGTACTGCCTCAAAACGTCAGTCAGTCCTGAGCCGAGTTGAGTCTCATCCGAAGTCGAAGGTTGAGCCATTAATAAAGTTCTCCCATGTTTTAGGATCTAATATTTTCTCGTAAGAAGCCTTCTCCTTAAGACCTTTCGAAATAGAAACGTCTACAGAGTTCTGACAGAGAAGGTCAATGTAAATAACTTTGTCGCTTTCTTGTCCTATACGGTGAATCCTATCCTCCGTTTGAGCACGGTTATCAAAATTGTAGTCCTGTGAATAATATATAGCGTAATCAGCGGCGTGGAGCGTCACGCCCATGCCTACTGTCTGGATCTGACCAATAAACACCCTTACCGGGTCTTCATTCTGGAACTTCCGTATGTGGTCGGAGCGTTCTTCGAACGGCGTGTCACCAGATACGCAGACATACGGCACACCGGGCTTCTGCCCGGCTTCCATCTTGATGTCTTCACACAGTTCCTTGACCCGTCTCAAGTCCTCCACGAACCTGCACCAGATAACAACTTTGTGCTTGGGGGTGAGGTCCCGAAGAAGTTCCTCTAACGCTCTCAGCTTGGGATTCTTTTTAAAGCGGTGAAGTTTCTCTGACTCCGCATCAATATAGAAACCTTGCGTTATCTGTTGCAACCTGAGTATCTTCGCCAAAGCCGTCGACACCGTTATTACGTTATCCTGTATAAACGCTATGTAGTCCTTGGCGAGACTCTTATAAGCCCTTAACTGTTCCCCCTCCATGTCTATGTACTGCTGCTGGTACGTCTTCGGTGGGAGGTCAAGGCAATCCTTTTTCTTAAACCTTACAACGTAAGGGTTGACCTGCTCAAACAGGCGGTCCAAGTTTTTGTACCCTGTGATTTTCTCAAAGTGTGTGTACTTGGATGAGGACCCGTAAGGAAGGCGCTGCCTTGTTATGTGTACGTAGTCTTGTTTCCAAACATGCCAGTTGGCTGAAAATAGCTCAGGCATAAGAAATCGAAACTGTGAATACAGGTCCAACGGACTATGCGTGATGCTGGTACCGGAGAGTATGTACCTAAGAGGTATATGCCCAAAGGCGTGGAGTGTCTTTGATTGGAGGCTTGTATGGTGCTTGAGTTTACTGCTCTCGTCGGCAACCACTACCCGCCAAGGGAAGTCCTTGGCGATGTCGTTTTCATACACCACCCTTCTGCGGTTCCCCTCGTTTTTAATCAGCTTCCGTCTCTGCTTCGTGAAGGTGCGGAGACCATCGTAGTTAATGACGAAAATGGGTACCTTGTCGAAGTTGTCCTGAAGAAGTTTGACCCGCCTCTTTTTAGACCCTACCACCGCCAAGGCATCTAACCCGACCCACTTCTTTGCCTCTTGAACCCAGACGTCGATGACGGTCTTAGGGCACACGACCAGAATGGGGAACTTGCCAAGGTCCTTCAAGGCTTCCAAAACGCCCCTCGTTTTCCCGGTGCCCTGCTCACAGAAAACTGCCGACGGCCCTTTTAGGCACTTCTCTTTAATAACTTCCTGATGCGCGTACATGGGAGGAAGTTCTTTATTTCCCTCTTCTACGAATAGAGGTAAGTTCACTACTTTTCTTGGCATACGTAAATTAAGGGCCCGAAACCACTTATAGCGGAAAACCCTTCTCCTCCGAGCACTGATATTTTCCCTTCACCAACGTGAAGCCCAAGGAGCTTAACTTCGAAGCTCATTATAGTCAAGTTAGAAAATCGTGGAAAACAACTTGAAACGGTTGATCGTTACGATTATGATTCCCTAAATCATTAGATCCAAAGCCTTTAAAATTATGTTATGGTTCCGGAGAAAACGCCAGAAGACCTTGAGAAATTAAGCGGCATTGATAAAAGGATCGAACGCTTAGTTGAAAAGAAGGCTAACTATATCAAGCTCTGGCAAGAGCGACGAGACCGTCAGACCCCTAGACTTCAAAAAACTATATCGAAGAACATGAGCTTTATTTCAACGAAGCTTAGCCAGATAAAGAAGATTGAAGAGAAGAAAGACACGCTGGAAGAGCGAATAAAAACCTTGGAACTACAGATCCAAGATAAAAGAAAGATTATACAAACGGCCCAAGAGAAACTAAGGGCGTTTGAGGACTGTGTACCCGGTATGAACAACGTAATCCGTGAAAGGAACGATTAAACCATGTCCCAAGAAGAACATATAAAGGACGTAAAGGACGCTCTAAAGAAAGCAGGTAGAGGGGGATGGCGAGTCGACCTAGAAGCGATATGCGACATCGCAACTAAGTCTATCGAGAAGCACCAAAAAAAGTTCTCCGTTACCACGGAGGGGGGCGCAGTGGAAATTGTTCGCAACACAGGTGATTCAGAAGACGAGTAATGAGAGACCTTCTAAAAGAAGTCCTGCAGGAAGAGGACCTAAGAGAGTCCAAGAGCCTGTCTTTGTCCGAAGCCTTTTCTCATAAACTTAGAGAAGAGATGAAGCGGCAGGGCGTTACCCAAGAAGAACTCGCGGGCAGGTTAGGGACGACCCAAGGTTACATTCCCTACCTGTTAAGCAAAAAGTCTAACCTATCATTAAAAACCGTCTCTAGGGTTCTTACGGCCTTAGATAAACAACTAACCTTTGATTTTATTGAGTTGGAGTAAGGTACATGGCCAAATTTACTATCAAGATGTCCGCCAAGGCTGACGTTTTCTCGACCGTTGTTGTAGAAGCCGAGGGAGAAGAAGAGGCCGTTGCAAAGGCCCTTAACCCTGCGCTGAATCCCGAATGGGCTCACTACCCCGGAAGCGCTATCCAAGGAACTGCTACAACGGAAGAAATATCCGTAGAGCCGGGCGACCCCCTTCCTCTGGAACCCCTTGAAGAAGTTTCTGAGGAAAAGGAGCAAGTCGATGGAGTCGAGTAAAGAATTTGTCGACCTGTATATACCTGACACTTGGAAGGACAAAGGGTTAGAGGAGGCGCGGGAGTACGTTAACCAAAACAAGGAGAACGGCTCCCTCTGCCCCTGCTGTGGACAGCTATGTCGCGTCTACTATCGTAAATTCAACCGCAACATGGCGAAGTTCCTCATTTCATTATCGAAGAGGTCTACAGAGACTAAAAAGTGGGTCCATTACAGCGAATGTGAGTTCTTTTCCAGAGATTACGCCGCGATAACGTATTGGGGCTTGGCGGCTGTCCGGAAGTCCGACGGCGAAACTAAAAAGTCTTCCGGTTACTGGCTCCCTACTCGAAAAGGGATTGAGTTTATTGAGGGTAAGATCAAGATCCCTTCCCACGCGATCATATTTAACGGCAACATTGATTGGACCCGAGGAGGGTTCAGTAATAGAGAGCTAACAATTAAAGAAGCTCTGGGTGAATGGTACTCACATGAAGAACTCATGGGGGCACGAAAGGCTGTCCAAGGTTGGGACGTCCTTAGTGAGGAACCTCGAACCGTCAAGGTGTTGAAAAAGAGTAGAGAGACGAAAGCCAGAACCTAATGGAAGACCTCAACTTCGAATGGGTGACAACCCCATGCGGGAGAGACAACCTGCAAGAAACACTCAATAAGATGCAGGGCAACGAGGTGGAGATCTGGAATATATTCGAGCATGTAGTAGAGGGGACTAACTACAGGGCCGAAACCATCCTTTTTACCGTTGTAGGGCTGCGTCGTGTACGGAAAAAACGGATGTTAGAAGGGGTCCTTGAGTGTCTTGAGTTTGCTGTACAACAAACAGAGGCCCAACTCAAAGATGACACCATTTTAAGTGCAGAAGGCCGGGAATGGCTGGACAAAAGCAACGACGTTATAAAGTCAGTCCGAGAAGACCTTCTAAAGTGACCGCCTTTTGAAACCGTGCCACGGCGCTGCAGTGCTAGGGGCTGAGCCTCCGCCTTCACACTTCTCTTCTTCCCACTCCCCTACACATTTCGGATGTTTCTTCTCAAGTATCTGTTCGAGCATGTTTGTCCTCTCAAGAAGAAGCTCCGTCCGACCTGCCAGAAACCTCAACTCATCAAGTTGCGGCTGCAGCCTCTCAACTACAGAGTCTACGAGTACATCGAAGTCTATTTCGTCGTTTGTCACGTGGTTACTCCGTTACGAGGTTAATTCGGTACCGTGCCACGGCGCTGCATAGGCCGTGGAGAAAGCTAAGGAAGCGAGGTAGGTGATTATCCATAAAGATATACCAACGGAGTAAAAGAAAAACGGCTTCCGGTCTACCGGCATGTATATATATGCAAATATTAAGTTCATGGGAGGGATAGCTACACAGAACCATCCCCATTGTTTCGATTCTGCAAAAGAAGCGAACATGGATAGAGCGTATCCTATGCCCATGAAGGCTGCGCCTACCCAATAAAAGAGATCCGGTGTTTCCACTGCCATTACTTTTACGCCTCGACTGTAAGGTCTCCGCACTTCAAAGATTTCATAGTGGTCACATTAACCATACGCCACGCCTTCTTCTGCATGTCGTACACCGGCATGAGACCCTTAGACTCAGGATTGTAACTCATACCTGTACCGTTTACACCTTTGTGGACTCCCGTTCGGGCGACCATGGTTCTCTCTGAGCCATCTTTCTTGATAAACACTGCACGGAAGATACGCCCAGAAGTGGATTTTAGGGCACGAGTGAACAGCTTGGCTTTTTCCATTACGAGTCCTTTGGTTGGGTTGGGTTGGGTTGGGTTGGAAGTAGTGCCA
>Ga0206685_10000048_pt1 | contig 35489 bp, 26 predicted proteins | sample M220012015metaG_FD_161049 | JGI IMG/M metagenome (GOLD analysis project Ga0206685, IMG submission 161049) | Ammonia-oxidizing marine archaeal communities from Monterey Bay, California, United States - M2 200m 12015 | ecosystem: Environmental > Aquatic > Marine > Intertidal zone | place: USA...
CAGCAAGCACATGCTCGAACTGGCTGACACGATGATCAAGAACAAACTCCCAGTTCTGTTGGTTGCCCCTAAGGAGAGGGGTTACTCCTTCATCGAAGAAGACGAACAAGTGATGCGTAGTGAGGCGCTCGGAGAAATGGACTGGGATGATCCAGCCCCTCACACCAAGCCGAAGAGTGGTGGCAGGGATGCTCTGTTCATGGGTTTGGGCGATATCATATTCCCTGGGATGCTGGTAATCTCATCCGTATCCTTCCTACCTGAATGGGGACCCGAAATCGGGACAATCTTCGGCACCATGCACGCAGGCCCTCTCGCTGTAGGCCTAGGTACACTGTTCGGCGGCCTGTGTGGCTATGTGGCACTGATGACACAGGTTGCTCGTGGTGAAGCACAAGCTGGTCTGCCGCTGCTCAACGGAGGCAGCATCCTAGGCTACCTAGTATCGGGCGTAATCGCAATCGGCCCGGCTGCCCTGTGGCAGGACATCTCGTTCCTGTGAGCTCAACGGCCGATTGGTTGAAGGGTCGCTGACCAGCCCTGAGGGCTGGTCGCAATGCTAGACATCAGCATGTTCAGAGAGCATTCTGACGTCATCAGAGCCGACCATGACAGACGTGGGCTGACGCACGAGAGCATTGACGAGGTCATTCGCCTCGATGAGGAATGGCGTAGTACCAGGTACAATGCAGACCAGCTTCGGAAGGCTCGTAATGAAGCTGCGAGGAGTATCGCTGAAGCAAAGAAATCAGGTGATTCGTCGGCCGCTGATGCGATATTGGCCGAAGTAGCCGACATCGGCGCCCAAATTGACAAGTTGGCGGAGCACTCGGACGAGTGCCTAGAGAAGCGTGACGCCTTGAGAATGAGAATTCCCAACATCCTGCACGCTGAGGTGCCAATAGGCGAGAACGACCAGAAGAACACCCTGCACAGCATGCACGGCGAGAAAGTCAAACTGGGTTTTGAGCCGCGTAACCACAATGACCTGAGTGAGATGAATGGCTGGGTCGACCAAGCGCGCGGGGCCAAAGTTACTGGCAGTCGCTTCTACTTCATGCAGGGCGATCTAGCTAGGTTAGAGATGGCATTACAGCAGTATGGTGCTGATTTCCTCAGGGGTAGGGGCTACACGCTTGTACAACCTCCTCTGATGATGAACCGGGACGCCTACGAGGGTGTCACCGATCTAGCGGATTTCGAGACCGTGATGTACGGCATAGAACCCGACAATTACTACCTCATCGCTACCAGCGAGCACCCCCTCACCGCAATGCGGATGGACGAGATAATCGAGCCCAGCGAATTACCGATAAGATTGGTAGGAGTCTCGGCCTGCTTCCGTCGTGAGGTCGGTGCGCACGGCCTGTCCGACCGTGGCATCTGGAGAGTTCACCAGTTCACCAAAGTAGAACAGATTGTAATCTGCCATCCAGACGACTCTTGGGGTCACCACGAGGAGTTGTTGGGCAATGCAGTGGACCTGTGGGACAGTCTCGAACTGCATTACAGAGTTGTGAACATCTGCACAGGTGACATGGGTACAGTGGCGGCGAGGAAGTACGACCTCGAGGCGTGGCTGCCCGGAGCGGGGGACTACAAAGAGGTCGTCTCGTGCTCGAACTGCACCGACTATCAGGCCAACCGTCTGCGCATGAGGTACAGAACCACTGAGGGCAACGAGACGGTGCACACACTGAACTCCACGGCGATAGCAACCAGCAGGACACTGGTCGCGATATTGGAGCAAAATCAGATGAAAGATGGACGCGTCAGTGTTCCTGAGGCCCTCAGGCCCTATATGGGTGGCCAAGAGGTTCTAGAGTCGCTTCACTGAACCGTTGCTTCACTGCGGCGTTTCATTCTGACAAGCAGTGCCACTACCAGTATCACGACGAAGGCTGAGATAAACGGTATCAGGATGGCGATTAGTGTGAGGGCAACGCTGGCGACGTTCTCACCTGTGGCGACAGCAGAGTTACCCAGTCCGAAGGTGAAGGTTGAACTCAGGCTGCGAGTCGCGACTGTAGCTGACTGAATAGTGGCAGCCACACCACCACCAGCCACAATGGCGACTGCCCACTGGAAGATGGGGTCAGACCCCTCGAGAACTATTGCCGTCATCGCTACTCCAGCAAGGACGGAAGCAGGTGTTGCTATAGTGTCGAGAGCGTTGTCTATCCACGGTGCGTAGAAGCCCGCGAACTCGGCCACGGTGGCTATCCCTAGGACTACGATGGCCAGTGTAGAAGTGAAAAATTCGAACTGAGTTCCCATAAGATCGAGTTCGAGGAACCAAACGATGTCAAGGCGTGCCGCCACCGACAGTAAGAATGGTGGCAGGAATACCCTGAATCCCGATGCTGCTGCTAGGCTTATCCCCATTAGGGTGGCCATGATTACAGCAGTCGCCTCCATGAACAGCCGACCTCGGGGCTCGATATTAACCCAGACCCGGCCTCAATCCCCGATTTCAACGAGTGTTACTCCCATCTCCACTCGGTCGCCGACTGAATAGTGCAGCTTGGTAATCTCACCCGCTAGGGGGGCCTGTATTCTATGCTCCATCTTCATCGCCTCCATGACCACTAGAGTCTGTCCCTCACGGACTCTCTGGCCCTGCTTGACGAGGACCTCCAGTATTGTTCCCGGCATCGGCGCTGATAGTCCACCTTCAACTGATTCGTCCTCAGCACTGCCGGGCTCGTGCATGCACACCACATGGATTCGTCCGTCAATGTGAATCCACCAGTCATCCCCAAGTTTCGCAACGTGTGCTAGGTGCAGTGCTCCAGCAATCTCAACCCTGAGCCGCCCGTGCTGATTTACACGCGAGATGCTAACATCTGGGGGATTGATGGCGATGCCATCGAGATTCAAGGAAGAGATACTCAGGAATCCTTCTGAATCCGATACACTAGCGGTGTAACGTCCTGTTCCATCTGCTACGCTCCACTCCATCTTGCACCTCAGGGAAATGATCTCGTCAGGGTCCTGAACGGATCTCCAGGATGGCCTGTATGCTCGTCTAATGCCCCCATTCCACCATCGGAGGGGGTTCGCTCAAGCCCGAGTCTCTGGGCTGCGCAGGCAACGGCCACTAAGATCGCAGGCTCGACTTCAGTATGTGAGAATCCGGAGATATCGGAGGAGTCTAGGAAGTCGGTCGTCACGCTGCCAGTGGTGAAGGTTTGGTGTGCAGCGGCATCTCTCAGGAAGCCGATGTTGGTCGTAACTCCGAGAGCGATGAGGTCGGACAAGGCTGTATCGAGCCTTCGCAGGGCTGCTCTGCGCGTCGGTGCGTGGACGATTAGTTTGGCGAGCATAGGGTCGAAATCGATAGTGACGGCATCTCCCTGCCTCACTCCCGAATCAACCCTGATTCCAGGACCCTGAGGGGTCTTCCATGTAGCTAGGCGTCCAACACAGGGTAAGAAGCCGCGAGATGCGTCTTCGGCGTATACGCGTGCTTCGATTGCGTGTCCGCTTAGACCTACATCTGCCTGAATAATTCCTAAAGGCAAGCCGGCGGCGACCTCAAACTGCTTGAGGACTAGGTCGATGCCAGTGGTCATCTCGGTGACAGGGTGCTCGACCTGCAATCGGGTGTTCATCTCGAGGAAGTAGAACTCCCCTCTAGAGGATAGCAGGAACTCCACTGTGCCAGCCCCCTCGTAGCCGACCGACTCTGCGGCCTTGATGGCAGCAGCTCCCATGGCCTGACGGAGTTCTGGATCTACAGCAGGAGAGGGGGCCTCCTCGATTACCTTCTGGTGTCTGCGCTGCAGGGAGCAGTCTCTCTCATTAAGGTGAATACAGTTGCCGTGTGAGTCGGCTAGAATCTGGATTTCGATGTGTCTCGCTCCGGTTAGGAGGCTTTCGACATAGATGGTGCCGTCACCGAAGGCCGCCGAGGCCTCACGCGAGGCTGCCTCGTACTCGGTCCTGAGCATCTTTGGCTCCTGCACTGCCCGCATTCCCTTACCTCCACCACCGGCACTGGCCTTGAGCAGTAGAGGATACCCCACTCTAGCGGCACATGCCGCCAATGCTCCGAGGTGATCTGCTCCGTCGGGTACGGTCAGTTCCTCGCCCGGGATTACCGGCACGCCCGACTCGATCATCTGGATTCGTGCCGATATCTTGTCGCCCATTGTCGAGATAGCCTCTGCCGGGGGACCAATCCAGACCAGTCCTGCGTCGGCAACAGCGTTGGCGAAGTCACTTCGCTCGGACAGGAAGCCATAACCAGGGTGAACTGCATCAGCGCCACTGCTGAGGGCAGCGGAGATGATGGCGTCTGAGTTTAGATAGGTGTCAGCGAGGGTCTCGCCAGAAATGTGGACGGCCTCGTCGGCCACCTCGACGTGCAGCGATCCTGCATCGGTGTCAGAGTACACAGCGACGCTGCCGAGACCGGCTTCTCTGGCGGCCTGTAGCACCCTGATCGCTATCTCTCCCCTGTTTGCAACCAGCACAGTGGAGAATGGCCGAGGTGCGCTGCTGAATGGGCCTGCTATCATGCTCAACCGTCCTGATCTTCCGGTGACCAGGCCGGTGGTCGGCGATCGAGGAATGCTGACAGCCCCTCTTGGCCCTCGGGTGATCCTCTCATCTCGCTAGTCTTGTCCAGCGTCCATTGACGCAGGTCCTCATCAGTGCCGCGCCAGTTATCAAGAGTCTGAGTGAGGCTCTTGGCCTCGGTGACTGCCACTGGGCCAGTACTCATGACCGTCGCAATAGTTGCGTCGACCATCTCTGCAGTCTCTTCTAATGAGGTGGATACCTGATCGACCATACCGATGTTCAACGCCTCGTGCCCGTCGAAGCGCCCCGCGAGCATGGCGAGTCGGCGGAACTGAGCGCTACCCACACGACGGTAGACGTATGGCCCAATCACCGCTGGCAGGATACCAAGCTTCGCCTCGGAGAGGGCGATTCTAGAACTGTCTAGGGCGATGACATGGTCTGAACAGGCGATGAGTCCGGCGCCACCTCCAAGTGCAACGCCCTGAACTGCTGAGATGGTGAAACAAGGATGTGCCCATAGACTGTTGAACAAACGATCGAGGCGTTCGGAGCCAATACGGTTCTCCTCAGGACTCTTGACCCCGGCATCGCGCATCATGTTGATGTCGGCTCCTGCGCAGAAGTGCCGTCCGGCACCTCGAAGAACCAGCACTCGAAGATACTCGGCGCCGTCATGGTCGCGCAGAGAGCCAGTTCTGCCAACCGAACGGAGGGTGGTCCAATCCAGAATGTCGATGATTTCGCTGATTAGTTGCACATTGAGTGCGTTGTAGACGTCGTTTCGTTCCAAAGTGAGAGTGGCGATCGATGCATTGATGCTCAAAGAGCAGAGTTCCGCGGAGGGTTTTACATCGCTCATCCTCATCGTTTCACATCCTGAAAACGCCGTAGTCTTGATCCGGCATAGGAGCATTTAGGCTGGCAGATATGCAAAGTCCGAGCACATCACGAGTGTCTCGCGGATCGATTACTCCATCATCCCAGAGTCGGGCTGTAGAGTAGTATGGATTGCTCTCACTCTCGTACTTCTCGCGAATCTCTTCAGGGTCAGCGTTTCCCACTGAGGAGAGCACGCTGGCGGCCTGCTCGCCTCCCATCACGGATATCCTCGCATTGGGCCACATGAAAAGGAAGCGTGGGTCGTAGGCGCGTCCGCACATGCCGTAGTTGCCAGCTCCATGCGAACCACCGATAATGACTGTGAATTTCGGGACAGGTACGCAGGAGACTGCCGTGACGAGCTTGGCACCGTCCTTGGCGATGCCGCCGGCCTCGGCATCACGCCCGACCATGAAGCCTGAGATGTTCTGTAGGAATACCAACGGAATACCGCGCTGGCCGCATAGTTCGACAAAGTGTGTGCCTTTCAGTGCTGACTCGGAAAACAGAATGCCATTGTTGGCGACGATACCGACCGGGTAACCATGAATCCTAGCGAAGCCGCAGACCAATGTGTTGCCATAGCGTTGCTTGAACTCGTGGAAGCGGGAGCCGTCTACAACTCTGGCTATGACCTCTCTGACATCGTAGGGAGTACGGTTGTCAGTGGGTATGATTCCCATCAGATCCTGCGGGTCGTGTGCAGGCTCTTCTGGTTGTGAGGTGTCGAGCCTATGTTTGGGGTCGACGTTTAGGTTCTCAACCACACTGCGCACCATCCTGAGCGCCTCAGCCTCGTCTTCGGCAAAGTGATCAGCCACTCCTGACTCTCTGGTGTGCAGATCGGCTCCACCGAGGTCTTCCGCCGAGACCTCTTCTCCTGTAGCTGACTTGACTAGAGGGGGGCCGGCAAGGAAGATGGTGCCGTTACCCTTGACGATAATTGACTCGTCAGACATCGCCGGGATGTAGGCGCCGCCGGCGGTACACGAACCCAACACGGCGGCAACCTGCGGAATCCCCTTACTCGATAGGATTGCCTGATTGCGGAAGATCCGTCCGAAGTGTAGTTTGTCCGGGAAGACCTCGTCCTGCATAGGAAGGAAAGCTCCTCCCGAGTCTACAAGATAGATACAGGGCAGGTTGTTCTCCTCGGCTATCTCCTGAGCCCTGACGTGCTTCTTGACCGTCATCGGGTAGTACGAACCCCCTTTGACAGTGGCGTCGTTGGCCACAAAAATGCACTCCTTGCCGTTTACCACACCTATGCCAGTGATGATCCCGGCGGAGTGAGCTCGGCCGTCGTACAGTCCATTGGCGGCTAGTGTAGAAAGCTCAAGGAACGGAGTCGCGGCGTCGCAGATTTCCGATATCCGCTCCCTCGGCAGGCTCTTGCCACGCTCTCGGTGGCGATCGACGTACTTTCCCCCTCCTCCCTCTTTGGCGGCGTCCACTCTAGCCCTCAAAGCTTCCACCAGAGCCAGATTGGCCTCTGTGCGGGACTCAAAATCTTCGCCTCCTCGGTCGATGCGGGTGGTCAGTCTATCCATGCCTCTCGCCCCCCTCAGACGGCGAGCGAGCCTTCAATTGAATGGCCTCGACATCGTAGATGTCGAATTTAGACGCCAATTATGAGCCGTCCGACGTCCCTCAGTCCCGGTGCCATGCCGACAGTTAGGATGGTCATAGCAATGAGTAGCCTGAGGTGTTGCTGCCGGTGCTCGAAGTTGGCTATTGCGAAGAAGTACCAAATTAATCCGCCGAGAGCCAGTTTGACTACTGTGAACCCATACGCGTTGCCGAAGAACCCGATAATCTCCGCTGAGAGCAAGTGCTTCTCGTAATAACCAAAGGCCTCTATCCCAATGCCCGTTGCGAGTCCGTCAAGCAGTTGCCCTGCGACCGCGAGGAAGACCACTGGGGAAGCCATCACAGCCTTGTTCCTGAGACTCTCGATAAGATCCTTGTCAGGAGATTCCAAAACATCGTACTGCTCCTCCGTCATCCCATGTGGCAGGATGCCGGCGACGAAGCCGTGCTCGGCCAATTCGTTGGCTGCTGGGAGACCGGTCTGATACATCTGATAAGCGAGCACAGCCGGAACTCCGATTACCACTGCCAGGGGCCAGAGCGTAACTTGGTCGGGGTTGCTGATGCCAAAGGACAGGAGTGGCCCTAGGAAGACAATTGAACCCCCCAGTCCGACCAAGAAGACGCAACGCTGAATCAGCGTGAAGCCTGTTAGATGCCTGTGCGATATCAAAGTGGGAAGAAGCAGGGCCACGAGGAGGCATGCTAGCATAGTCGTGTTTTCGAATCCCTCAGAGGAAGTGACCGAGCCGGCATCGATAGAAGTGTAGTAGATAACAATCTGGACGAGAATAAGAATCGTCGCAGCGCTGTCAACCTTGGATATCATGCCCTCTTCCGACTCGGAATCACTGTGGGCGATTAGGTATCCAAAAGCCCCCGCAACGACTACCCAAGCCGCGGTCTGGAAGTGGATGCCGGGGCTAACGAAGTAGGGCTCGAGCGAGGTGTCGAACATGTTGGCATCCTCCACAACCTCGCCGAGGACTGCCCAGAGGACGTAAGGTAGTAGTGCCAGTATCATAGCATCGCTGTGATCTAACCCCAGATAACGGAGCCATGCAGAGAGGGTGACGGCGAACAGAGCAAGCACTATCGCGTAAGTCATGGTGTTGGCTAGGTTGTAGCCGGAATCGTTGCTAGACTCGTTCAACACCGGATTGAGGTAGTACTCGTATAGGAAGTCGGTCAGAGGGTTTTCCACACTTAGGAAATTCAGTGTGATACCACCGAAGACCAGTCCAGTGACAAGAAGCAGGGCTTTGGTAGCCCACTCTTCGTAGTCATACATCTCCTCAAGAGGATTAGACACGGTATTCCGTGAAGCGCGCTACGCTTATGCATGGCGGTGTGAATCACTCTTCCTCGTAGACAATTTCCTCATCATCTGCGAGATCCAACATGCTGCTGACTTCCTCTTCGTCAGCGGGGTCGACCTGTGAGTCCCTGTAACGACGCTCCCTGCGTCTACGTGCCTCTGCTAACCCCGGGACCAGTGTTTCAAAGGTGGATGACTCATCGGTACTGTGTTCCTCATAGCTCTCGAGTCTGCGTGAGCGTAGCCTCTGTCGCTTGCGATCTTGCTCGAGTCCGTGTAGAACAGTACTGTGCTCAGAGCCGCGCAAGATCCCTTCGATTGCGGGTGCAGCCAGAGCGAGTCCATCCTCGTCTCCGATGACCAGTACAGTAGAGCCGTATATCGCCATCTCACAGCGGGAAATTTCCTCTATCAAGCTGCGGATACGACCGTTTCTGCCAATCAGTCTGCTCCTCATCCTACGGGTCTGATTGGGTTGCCTACCAGCCCACTCGCGGATGTCGTACATCTTGAGGAAAACTTCGTCCTGAATCAGTTGCACGGCTCGCTTGGGAGCCAGTCCGCGACCTATAGCCACTATGACCTCGGGCATCTTCATGCGGACAATCGGGTCTGCATCCGTATCGCCCCAGTCTGCCATCACTTCACCGTTCTTCGAGTCAATCTCGAGGGTCGCCCCACAAGCCTCTTCGAGCATACGGCGGGTCTCACCGCCCTTGCCTATCAGCACGGCAATGCGGTCCTGCGGGATGCGTGCCAGATGCTCCACGACTGCGGCCGACCCGCCGCCCTGCTTTAATCTCCGCCCGAGAGAGAAGGGAGTGAGGGGACCGGATCATCGAGCACTCTAGCTAAACTTTCAGCTAGGTCGACGTTGTGCCCCTGTCGATTTATCCAATCAACTAGTCTAGTTACGTCCCTGATTAGGAACTCATCTGAACTGGGGTGCTGCCGGGTTACGCTCTGACCGACATCGATGACCCATGGCTCTCCGTCAAGCCAGAGGATGTTGTATTCACTGAAGTCAGCGTGCACAAGATCGCATGTCTGCCAGTTAATCGCTACGAACTCGAGCAGATCCTCGAAGAGTTCGTATGGCTTATCGATGGTGATGTCTTTGAGTCGAGGGCTGGCGCCCTTCTCATCGCCAATATATTCCATTACGAGGACATTCTTCAGGCTGTCAATCGGCTCCGGGACCCGTAGTCCATGCTTGCGCATGCGCTTGAGGTTTCGTAACTCCTTGCGCACCCAGATGTTCACCAGTTCGCGGTGCCTGCGTGACAGGCCTGAGAACCTCGGGTCACCGTCAATGTACTTCGCCAGACCCTTGAATACCGCATTGGTTGTGTGGAATATCTTGACGGCAACTGGGCCGTGATTGGTGGTAGCATGGAAAACATGCGCCTCCTTTCCTCTGGCTATCGGGTAGTCAATTGTCTCAATCTTTCCCTTCTGCATCAGCTTGTGAACCGCCAGCAAAGTAGAACGGTCGAAGACCTGATCAAAGACTCGTCTGTCGACCCACTCGTATCGTCCCTTAGCGAGGACTCCTTGCAGACCGTCCTCAATCTCGGCGAACATTCGCTTGAAGCGCGGCTCAGACATCCAGTCGTGCTTCTTCTCCGCTCGCATCAGGGCGTCGAGTTCTGGAAGGTCGTCCATCTCATCCGACATGCTCTCACCCAAAGAACGAATCTATGTCATCCTCAGGAGCTTGGGTCGGAGTGGTTTCGGGCTCGGGTACGATGGTCTCCGGAACCTGCGATTCGGGCTCATTCTTAGACGATTCCTCCTCGACCGTAGTCTCGATGTCGATGCCTTCCACTTCCTCAAGATTGGACATGCCAAACAAATCCACAATCTCAGGGAGCACCCCCTTCCTAGAGAGGTAGAGGGATTGAGTCTTGGTGTAGCGCATGCATACGTTTGCCTTCTCATCTTGGAAATCCCAAGGCTGGACCACGATGAGATCGCCCTCGCGCACCCACTGGCGGCGTCGCATTTTGCCTGGGATACGAGCGAGGCGACTATCACCATCCTCACAAACTGCTCTGACCCTGCGTCCACCGAGTATCTGGTCGGCGATTGCGAACATCTCGTTCACCTTCCGGTTTGGAAGGGGGACGCGGATGCGATCTCCACCGGATTCCAGCCGAGCTAGAAGCTCCGTGTCGACCTTCTCTTCCCTACGGGCCATGGGGCTGCGTCGAGAGTCCCCTATGTGAAGTTGAGCATAACTAATCAACTGCCCATGAAGGAGTCAACTGCGGAGCCTACCATGTCAAGAAGCGAGTTGCTCAACGGACCAATTCCGAAGAGCAGTGTCAGCACGGCACATGTGATGATGGCCATCCTCAGAGATGGGGAGCGCTTGAGGGGATTATCCGTGGCTGGAGACTCGAAGAACATGACCAAGCTGATTCTGAGGTAGTAGAACAGCGACAGGGCACTGTTCAGCACGATGGCGACTGCGAGCCAGAACACCGGGTCCACCCCCTGTGCCCAAGAGAGCACGGTGCTCGCTGATGCAGAACTGGTGCCGGCTGATACGTTGACTATCCCGTTAATCATCAACAATTTGGAGAGAAAACCGGAGAGCGGCGGAACCCCAGCGAGAGAGAGCATGAACACGAACATAGAAGCTGCGATTACAGGATCGCGTCGGCCCAGCCCGTGTAGATCCTCCATCTTGTGGCCCCTTCCCTCTGCCTCGAGCATCGAGAGGATTAGGAAGGCGCCCATCTTGAACAAGACAAGTACTACGAGATGGAACACCACAGCGGTGACTATGAGTGCGGACACGTCTGAATCGGCCAGTCCAGAACCAATTGCAGCGAGGGCTGCGAGCATATATCCTGCGTGGGCCACGCTAGAATAGGCTAGTACCCGTTTTGGGTTGTCGCTGGTTAGCGCTGCGAGGTTGCCCCAAGTCATCGTCACCACGGCGACTATCGACAGTGTGAGGAGCCAGAAGGCCTGCCCCGTTGAGGGCATCGTGACCACGAGTAAGAGTCGCATGAGGGCGACGAATCCCATCGCCTTCGAAGCCGTTGCAAGTACACCTGCGACCGGAGAAGATGCTCCGGCGTAGGCATCGGGCACAGCCAGGTGAAACGGGGCTGCCCCGACCTTGAAGCCGAATGCGACGAGCATCAAGCCGACGCCGATGGTCGCCAACGGGTCCATCCCTTCCATCTCATCCCATGAGACTGCTAGATCGGTCATATCGAGGCTGCCGTTCCACAAATACAGCAGCGACATTCCATAGATGCCAATCGCTGAGACCACTGAGCCGACGATGAAGTACTTCGTGCCAGCCTCGCCGCCGACGTCAGTCTCCTTGTGGAATGCCACAAGAATGTAGGATGACAGCGATGCGAGCTCGAGGCATACGAACAGCATGAACAGATTAGTCGCCATTGCCATCAGGCTCATTCCGAGTCCCGTAGTGAGCAGTAGGATGTGGAAATCGACTTGTCGTCGGTTGTCTATCAGCGCGTTGACCTTGGCATCGGATCTGGCAATAGAATCGGTATCTAGTGGTGCTGAAGCCGTTGGCCTAGCAGGCAGTCGGGCAGTCGTCGCCAGAGAAGCAAGCAGGAGTGCAGCGGTGAATACAAGGGTGAACATCCTACTGAACTCGTCCACGTGCAGGGAGTTACCTACCTCGCCCTCTTCACTTAGAAATAGTAAGGAAGTCATGAATGCCAGAGCGAGGGTAATCGTCGTTATTTGATTTGGAAGTTTTGGATTGTTGGTAGTAGCGAATCTGGTGCCACCGAACAGAATTGGAATTCGGATACTCGTCAGTGGGATTCGTATCGTCGCATTCCCGAAATTCGGAACAAGTATCATCGCAAGGATGCCGCCGAGCATCAGTAGCTCGGGTAGGATGAGCTGCGTAGTGGCCAAGTCCATGTCGTTGATCATCGAACTCATGGACTCCACTCCTGTGTCTGCATGGCTTCAATCATAGTGTCGATGACGAATCCGGAACTCCAGTTCGACATCATGTCCCAGAAGATGAATGGCATGATACCGAACAGCGCCGTCATCGCTGCTAGAGTCAACATCCCGGCATTCTCATGCCAAGTCAGGTCACTGGGATCTTCGCCGTGCAGAGTGTCCGGGAGGATACCCTGCTCAGGGTCGTTGGACTCGAATATGGTCCTCTGCATCGAATTCAGGTAGTAGGCTGCAGTGACAATCAGAGTTAGCGCGGGTAGCAGAACCAACCAGCCATAGGTCATCCAGAATGCAATCAATATGGCGACCTCAGCGACGAAGCCGGCTAGGAGGGGTAATCCAAGACTGGCCATCCAGCCGAGCATCATATGGGCAGCCAACCAGGGGCTGTGGTGCGCGATGCCGCGCATCGATCCGATTTCCAGAGTATGATAGTGATGCTTGAACGCCCCAGCCACAGCGAACAGTAACGGGCTGATTATTCCGTGAGCGAACATCATGAATAGTGCACCAGCGAAACCCAGCGGCTGCATAGTGGCAATGCCAAGGAAAATCAGGCCCATGTGGGAGACTGAGGAGTAGGCGACCATTCGCTTGAGGTTGGTCTGCCCCATACACACCCATGCGCCGTATACGAGGCTGACCATCCCGAGGAAAATCAGTAGGGGCACGAACTCTATGGTGGACTCGGGGAATACTGTGACTGAGATTCTCAAGAATCCGTAAGCTCCCATTTTCAGCATCACTCCGGCCAGTAGCATCGAGCCTGCCGTCGGAGCCTGAACGTGGGCGTCGGGTAGCCAGGTATGCACAGGTACGCTGGGCATTTTGGTGGCGAATCCAATTAACAAGAGGAGCCAAACGAAGTGCCTCAGCCCCTCGCTCGGAATCAGGTTCTCCTGAGCGGTCATGGCGACGAGGTCAAAGTGATGGCCGGACAGACTTCCCAGACCTGCGATAGCTTCTGTATGGAAGTACATCACGAGAATTCCGATGAGCATGAAGACACTGGCTGTGAATGTGTAGATGAAGAACTTCATCGCCGCGTAGCGCCGATCTTCCCCGCCCCAGAGTAGAATCAGGAGGAACATCGGAATCAGGGTTAACTCCCAGAACACGTAGAATACGAACAGGTCGAGAACTACGAATACGCCCAATAGGGCGCCCTCCATCACCAGCAGCAGTGGGAAGAAGAGATGGCCGCGCTTGGCATCCCACTCGACTAGCATCGAGATTGGTATGAGGATGGCAGTCAGCCAAATCATCGGAAAGGAGAGGGCGTCCGCCCCGACCTTCCAAGTAACGCCGATGGCGGGAATGAGGTCAACCGCTTCATTCTGAAGCACGTATCCGCCTTGTGTAATGTTAGTCCAGTCGATGCTGCCTACCTGCCCTAGGAACAGCATGGTCGCGATAGTGGCTATGGCGAGGGCGACGCCCATGCTGATGTTCCTTGAAACCTGTATCAGCCTCTCTGCAGACGGATTTGGTAGAACTCTCGGGAGTATCATCAAGATTAGTCCCATAGCCAATGGGACGAGTGTGATTACTGACAGGGGGTCGTCTATCAAGCGCTCACCCCCCACACCAGTGCGAAGATGGAGAGCATCCCTACCGCAGCCATCAGAATGTAGTCACGAGCGCTGCCAGTGGTGATTCTTCTGACTTGCAACGAGCCGGATGAGGAGTTGGACTCAATCTGCTTGATTACGCCGTCAATGACGTTCTTGTCGAACCAAGCTGAGAGTTCGGCGAGAGGTGCCGCCGTCTTGGCGAGGGTCATCTCGTAGAGGTCGTCGAAGTATAGTCGCCTTTGGAGTGCCTCAGCGAGTTGAGAATCCGCTAGTTCAGAGACGTCTTGCGAACCAAACCTGCTTGACAGATTGACTAGCCAAGAGACTAGCGGACTCGCCTCAACACCGTCGATTAGCCTGCCGCCGTGAATTCGCGAGGCCATCACAGGACCGATGACCATGGCGATGAGTATGGTGGTCCAGCCAACCAACCTGAGATTGATGTCCTCTGGCAAGAAGGCGTGTTCTAACGTGTCGAGGATGCCATGGAAGGAGAGATGGTCGTACTCAGGATCACCTAGATACTCTGCCGCACCGAAAAGAGCGAGTGCGGAGCCTCCGATTGCGGTAATGATAGAGAGGATAATCAACGGCTCTTTGATCCACGGTGTCGCCTCATGAACATGTCCGACAACCTCACTCTTTGGTGGGCCAGCGAAGGTCATCAGCCACATCCGAGTCATGTAGAAGCCGGTCATCCCTGCAGTTGCCAGAATCAACAGAGCCGGGACAAACATCAGTGGCTCCTCGTCTAGGCAGGCCTTCCAAGTCTCGGCGATGATTCCTTCCTTAGACCAGAAGCCGCCAATGAGTGGGATACCTATGATGGACATCGATCCGAACATCATAGCCGTGGCAGTGACTGGCATCCTAGCAGCGAGACCCCCCATGATGCGCATGTCTTGCGGGTCGAAGTCACCGTGGTCGTCACCCTCGTTGGTACTGTACTTCTCACTAATCTCGCGCACGTGATCGTGTGCGTGATGCACCTCGTGGATGACCGAGCCGCTGGCCATGAAGAGCATGCCCTTGGCCATGGCGTGATTGAACAAGTGGAACATCGATGCCCCGATGACAAAGTAGCCCGCGTGATGTTCGCCGATATTGAGGAACAACAGGCCGGCGCCCAATCCGGTGAAGATGTAGGCCAACTGACTCATTGTCGAGTATGCGAGAACTTTCTTGATATCGTTCTGCACGAATGCGATGGCTGCTGCCATGAACGCAGTGATGCCGCCAATCCAAGCGACAATTAGGGCGAAGTCTTCCAACCCCGCGACGCCGTTGACGTGGACATCGACGAAAGGCACCATCCGAACTACAAGATAGAGGCCTGCGTTCACCATGGTCGCAGCGTGAATGAGCGCGGACACCGGAGTCGGCCCCTCCATAGCGTCAGGCAGCCACACATGGAGCGGAAACTGGGCTGACTTGCCAACTGCCCCGATGAACAGCATCAACAGAGCCCAGAACAACTCCCCTGAATCAACCAGAGCTCCGCCGACTCCTGTGGACGGATCTTCGAAGATTACGGCGAACTCAAGTGAACCATAGATGTCGTAGAGTATCAGGAGACCGACCATTAGGAACACGTCGCCCACGCGGGTGGTCAGGAATGCCTTCTTGGCGGCGTAGGCAGCACTCTCCTTCCAGTAGTAGAAGCCGATGAGTAGATAGGAACACAGACCCATTATCTCCCAGAAGATGAATAGCCACAGGAAGTTGTCAGCCAGAACCATTCCGAACATGCCGATGGCGAATAGCACGAACTCCCCGTAGAAGCGGTGGTTGCTGTCTTCGTTGATCTTGTCCGTGTTCATGTAGCCAAGGCTGAACCAGCATATTAGGAAGCACAGGAAGGTTGCTACGAATAGCAGCATCAGGGTGACCGAGTCTATCCAAACTCCAACTCCAATGTCTGCAAAGCCTGTATTGACCTCCCACTGCGTTCCGGACTGCTCGATGACATCGAAGGTCAACCACGAGAATGGGTTAACCACGGAGTGGGCTTCGAAGTGGGCTGATCCTGCGATGTAGTCGTAGATTATCCAGATGGCGATACTGAGGGCGAGTGCGAGTGCGCCAAGCCCGAATATACCGCCCTCCTTGTAGCGATTCTTCCAAGTCTCATTGCCGTTGTATAACTGTCCTAGGACCAGTATAACGGGGAAGGTCAGCAAAGGCACGACTACAATGAGGAAGGCGGCCTCGACCGATTCCCATCCGGCCAAAAATTTGAGGTATGGGACGACTAGCAAGAAGGGTATGATCGGAACTAGAAGTCCCCACTCGTTCTTCGTATCGCTCACTCTCTCACCTCAGTTCCTCAGGATGTTCGCCTCGTCCAGGGAGATTGTCTCCTGGGTACTATAGAGAGAAAGCAGGATGGCCAGTCCAATCGCCACCTCGGCTGCGGCGATGGCGATGGCGATGGCAGTGAACACCCACCCATCGACATCGCTGTAATGGCTGGCTCCAGCTACAAAGTTCAGGTTAGCCGCGTTCAACATCACCTCAATGCACATCAGCACCACAATGGCGTTCTTGCGAGTGAATGCCCCAAGCAGGCCTATGCTGAACAGGATGACCCCGAGTCCGGCTATCCAACTGGCCTCGATCACTGGTCTCCCTCCATGTCCCATATCAGATTGACAAGGCGTTCATCGCGAACGAGGTATGAGGCGCCAATCATCGCCATCGAGAGGAGAGCTCCGAGAACCACGGTGGCCAACCACCACTCGCCAAACAGAGCTACTACGAAGTCCAGAGTCGAAAGGGTGTTCTCCTCTCCCTCCCACATTGAGTGAGACATAATCTCGGAGAGTAGTATGAGCATGAAGGCGAGGACACCTAACTGGGCGAGCGCGGAAAGACCTCTCATTCAAGCATCCTCCTGTATCTGCTTACGCGTCAGCATGACGCCGAACTGGACCACGAGCATTACCGAGCCTAGGTAGACCAGAATCTGAATGGCCGCCAGCATCTCTGCGCTGGCCATCACGAAGACCCCCGCGACGGCAAAGAAGGTCATCATCAGCGAGAGCAGTGAGTGCGCGACGCGCCGAGCGTAGACACATCCGAGGGCCCCTCCTATGGCAATCGCGGACAATATGATGAACACTAACGCCTCAAAATCGATTGTCATAATCAGGCCTCCGCCCTTGCAGCCTTCCTGTCACGTTTCTTCTGCTCCTTCTTGGCGCGCTTGGCGAGTTCCATGTCTACCCTTTCCTGGTGGACTGCAGGAAGAACTCGGGTCCTACTAGCATCCATCCAGAGTTCCTCTCGCGAGAACTCTGCCATGCCATCATACTCATTGGTCATGAAGAAGGATTCGAACGGGCATGCTTCGGCGCACAATCCGCAGAACATGCACCTGCCGATGTCAATCTGTCCTGAGACGATGTCTTGCTCGGCTGGCTTGAGAGTGCTGGAATCAATGGTCTCGATACCTGAGCCATCCGACCATCGTACAGTCGCCTTGTCGCCTGTCAATTCAATGACTTCGGCGAAGTCATATTGCTGAGGGGCGTCAGTATGGGCATTTACGAGGTCGAAGCCTGAGGCGATTTCATCGTAGTCTCCCTTCCCCCTCGCGGCATAGCCTCCTTCCTCCAGCTCTTCGCCGTAACCGTGGAAGTCATCCCCTTCTTCGGCCAGCTCAAGGACATTGACCCTGACCTCGGAAGTCATGTGCAGGCAGTCATTAGGACACGCCCTGACACATGCCTTGCAAGCGGTGCAGGTCTCCCAGACAATTCCTATGCGGCCGTTGTAGTTGCCTGGGACGAACAGCCACGGCTCTAGATCCTCCAAGCGCTCGTAGGGGTACATCACAGTGACTGGTCGCTCAACAAACGGCATGACCTGACTGGTCTCGCGGTCGGGAGCGAAGCTCTGCCCGACGCTCGGGTGATTCTGGCCGACCCTGAGCATGGTGGTAGCGTCGACCATGGTCACAGGCTTCCCGTGATAGTTATTCTTCAGGATGCTCAACTTGCCGACGAAGGGAACGGTCCTCAGTGCGGTCTTGAGAGTCATCCACATCGGCCTGATGACTAGATTACGGAAGTTGGGCGTGGCGTGAGGGTGTCCTGTATTGGCTTTGTAACTCATCTCCTCACCCCTTACTCCCTGTGACTCCCTGGTGATGCCTTAACCACTGCTTGTGTGCTGTACGGCCTCCGCTGAATCTCAAGTGCCTCCTTGTCCTCATCGATTGCGAGGATAACGAACACCCCTCCTGAGACCAGCGTGACTGCCGCTGGGATCCAAAGCTCCCATGGCTCGCCGGTCCAGAACTGCAGACGCAGGAAGATGGCAATGACGAGATTAAGCATAGAGAGCGGTAGCAGATAACGCCATCCAAACTCGAGAATCTGATCGGTTCTCACCCTGTGGAGAGAAGCACGAATCCAAACGAATACAGCGAACAGTAGCCACGCTTTGAGAAGAACCCAAATCATACCTGGTGTCAGCGAGAAGACTGTTGTGAAGACGCCCCCAACAACTGGAAGACCCGCTAGTGTGTGTTGGAACGGTGCTTCCCATCCTCCGAGGAAGAATAGCGCGAACAGGATGCATGCCGCGTACGAGCGCATGTACTCGGCTGCGAACATCAATCCCCAGCGTATTCCTCCATACTCAGTCCACCAGCCCTCTACGAGCTCGGCCTCAGCCTCGGGCATGTCGAACGGGATGCGTTCGACCTCGGCAATCATCGTGACTAGGAAGAGCAGGGCACCTAGCGGCATCAGGAAGATGTTCCAGACGTTACCTTGGTCCTGTCCCATCTGGAAATCGACGATCTCAATGATGTTGAACGAGCCGCTCAGCACCGCGACTCCAAGAACCGTAATCAAGAGAGGTATTTCGTAAGCGGTGAGTTGAGCTGCTGAACGCATCCCCCCAATCAGTGTGTACTTGTTGTTTGATGCCCAGCCAGCGAAGAATACGCCTAGAGGGGCTATCCCAAATATCGCCATCATGAAGAGTAGAGAGAGTTCCGGGTTGGCGGCGTAAATGTGCGGTCCGAACGGGACGAATGCGAACACCATGACCGTGGTCGCTAGGATGATTACCGGGGCGACCTCGAAGACCACCTTGTCGGCGTTCTTCGGTACGATGTGTTCCTTGGTAGCGAACTTCATGAAATCAGCGAAGGCCTGGAAAAATCCGGGAAGTAAGAACCAGTATCCGTGGTAGCTGCGGTTGTTGACTCGGGCAATCGTCTCAAGCTCGTGTGAGTTTCCCCATGTAGAATTGAGTGCTTTCACCACCCAGCCTATGGGGACACCAATTCCGAACGGTAACTGCTTCCACCACTCGCCAGCGGTGACACCGCTCTCACCCACCCACAGACTCCTGAGGGTTGTGGTGGCACCGAGCCTGTCCATCAGTCGCCCGATAAATTTCCTCTCAATATACGGGATGGCCAGCATGGTGAGCATCATCGTGGTGAAGACGACTGTGCACATGATGGTGGCATGCATGAAGGACTCAAGAGCGGGTTGAATGCTAGCGAATCCGCTCTGCATGTTGAAAATTGGGCCTAGGGTGATTGGTTCCTGCCATGCCCATGTACTTGGAATCGTCATCTGCATGTCAATATCGTTGGAGGGTAGGATGTTGTGCACGTTGTCCATCGACCAACTGGAGAAGGACTCGGACCAGCCCACCACATCCAACCAGTCGCTACTCGCCATCATATCACCTGTCGGTCTCCCCTATACATGGGTCGAAGGAGCCCATGATGGCCGGTATGTCGGCGACCTTGTAGCCGATCATGCACTTAGCCGCATATGGAATTGTGATGAACATGGGAGACCGTATCGACACTCTGTACGGCTGCTTTCCACGGCCCTCACCACCACCGGCGATGTAGAACATTGACTCGCCCCTGCTGTCCTCAAAGTGATGTGCTCCTGAGGTTCCCTCTGGGGCTCGAGTGGGCGCCTTAGCGAGAATCATTGGATCTCCAGGCTCGTGATAGGTGTCGGCGCCGCCGGGCATCTTGTCTAGTGCCTGTAGAACGAGCGATGCGCTGACACGCATCTCTTCGACTCTGACTCGGTAGCGGTCGTAGCAGTCAGCTCCCTTAATCGATGAGCGTTCGACTGGTGGCACCCAGTCGAGTTCGCTGTACACTGAGTATGGATGAGCCCAGCGGATGTCGTAGTTCACTCCACCAGCACGAAGATTGGGGCCTGAGACTCCATGGTTGATCATCTCCTCTGGCTTGGCGTAGCCAACTCCTTGGCTGCGCAGCAGAAACACCGTGCTCTCGTCGAATAGTGCCTCGTACTCCTGGATCCTGTTGAGGAATAACTTGACTTTAGCTCGGGCACGCTGTGCGAAGCCATGTGGTAGATCACGCTTGACGCCACCAATGCGGGGGAAGTTGTAGTGCATCCGAGAGCCACCCAACTCCTGCAGGAGATCCATCATCATCTCGCGCTCGCGCAGGCACCAGACCATCACGGAGAGGTTTCCGATGTCGGGCCCGTAAGCCCCCAGCCACATCAGGTGACTGGCAATGCGCTGCAGTTCTACTGCCACCAAGCGAATGTACTCGGCTCGCTCAGGCACCTCGACCTCGAGGAGGTCTTCGGCAGCGTAGATGTAAGCGTGAGACCACGTGTTGGCGCTAGCGTAGCAGAGTCGGTCACAGTAAGTCGTAATCTGAGTAAAGTCACGCGCCTCGCAGATTTTCTCCACGCCTCTGTGAATATAGCCGAGATCAGGTTCTGTATCGACAACGGTCTCACCGTCGACCTTGACTTTGAGGGTCCAGAGGCCGTGCGTCATGGGGTGCTGTGGGCCCATTGAAATCCACATTTCCGCCATTTTCTCACCTCACTTGATCTTGCCAACGTCCGCCGGCTTGCGCATGAATCCCTGGGCGTCGTCATACATCTCTTCGAAGCCGTGATAGCGGAGATGATGCTGCTTCTGCAGTGGGTGGTAACCCTTCGGGGTCTCATGTGGCTGCAGCACCCTCCTCATCCCCTGATGGCCATCGAAGTCGATGCCGACGAGGTCCCATGTCTCCTTCTCGTTCCAGTCCGCCCCTATCCAAATATCTTGAACGGAATCCACCGATGGAGTCGTTGTGTCCGGAATATGGACGTGAATCTCAATCTCGAGAGGGATGCTGGCTCCCCTGAGCTTCGAGGGATTCACAATAATCGGCCGGACTATACCGTTCTCAGTGGGGGGATCTCTGACTCCTGTCCTCATTAGATGGTAGACCACTTCCCACTTCCGCTCCTCGTCTCCCTCGGGCCAGTGGATTCCGGTGACCATGGAGCAGTAATCGACGGCGTGCTCAGTGTAGAGATTCTCGGCGAGGGTTCTCCAACTCCCGGGTAAGGCGTTGATGACCACTACGTGTCGCGGACTGGTCCCACTAGAGCGCTCTGCTACCTCGGCATCCACTCCCTCAATCACAGACGCTGCAACGGCCAGTGCCTCGGCCGCTACCTTCTGGAAATCCGGTGAGACAGTATTACCCATGCTAGAACCTCCTACTCGTCTCCCAAAATTAACGGAGATTTAGAGGCCGGTATGGAGTCACCAGGGGCCGCACCAATTCGGATGATCTTCTGTCGCAGCTTGTCGAAACCGTCTATCAGAGCCTCGGGCCTTGGGGGGCATCCGGGTATGTAGACGTCTACCGGAATCACGGTATCGACGCCTTCGAGGATATTGTATGACTGGAAGTAGGGGCCACCGGAGATAGCGCACTCTCCCATGGCTATGCACCACTTCGGCTCGGGCATCTGCTCCCACAGTCTGACAATGGGGTCGGCGAACTTCTTGCTAATCGGGCCGTTGACAAGCATAACATCGCACTGCCGGGGACTGGATCTGAAGAAAACCCCGAAGCGTTCAGCGTCGAATCGACTAGCTCCCGCCGCAGCCATCTCCAAAGCGCAGCACTTGATGCCCAGGTGGAGTGGGAACAAGGACTTGCGCTGACCCCAGTTGAACATCCTGCCGGCTAGCACCCCGATGATGTCCTTCATCCGACTGGCCTTCAGAGCCTCATCGGTCACGTCACCTACTACATCGACCAGCATCCTGCTGTTGAAGAGTGAGTAGTTCTGACCCTCGTCTGTCATTTACTCACCTTAGATGTAGATTCTTCCTCGCTTACGGAAAACGTGCCAGACTCCCAGTCCCATTAGCACGATGAACGCGGCTAGGGTGGCTAGGGCGCCGAGGATATCTTCGTCCAGCATGCCGTCCTGTATGGCGATGACACCACCAAATGCTAGGAACATGAAGGCGATGTCGAATACGAGGAAGATGATAGCGTACCAGTAATACTGGAAGTGGAAGTTGATGTGGGCGTCTCCCACAGGCTCAGCGCCGCACTCATAGGTGCTGTCCCTGCGGAGGTACAGGCTCTGGTCTGTCTCATAACCCGGAAGGAGCCAAGAGCGCATCTTGGTTGGGTCATTAGGCGATTTTCTCGGCCTCAGAACTGCTGCCGCAATGAAACTCCCCACTGGGAATCCAATCCCTACAAGCGCCATCACAGCAACAGCGAGATAAGCTTCGGGAACTGAAGTCATGGCAACACCCGACGGTCCCCTTAGGGACCGACGGGTCATTGCACCTGAATTTCGGCAATAAGCCTATCCGGACTCGACTTTGTGGTCGCAACTAGTCCTCAAACTGATTTTCGAGTGCTTCGACTATTCGGCGGTTCTCAGAACGCGAGCGGAAGAACAGTACGATGACTAAAATTGCGCCCAGAACAATAGACCCGTAGACGAGTGCCTGAGCCATTTCCTCAGACAGACCAATGAAGGTAGATGGCATCTGTGAGGTCACTGTCAAATCGATGGGCTCACCAGCGACTGCAATTCCCTCGGGTTGCACCGTGACAGTGAACATGTAGGTATCGTCATCGAGCAAATCGCTAGGTGGAGTGACACTAACCTGAACCTCTTTTGTCAGCCCAGGTTCAAGTTCAAACTCGTCGAAATCAACATTGATGGCCCAACCCCTAAGGGACTCGCTGGACAGGACCTGGACATCTTCGACGATGTTGCCATGATTAGTGATGTAGAGGATGAAATAGGCCTTGTCCGGATATTCAGAGGTCTGCTCGTCCTCGCCTTCGAGGGTGAATCTGAGATCGTGGATGGTCCTCACCTCAACCACGATATCGACCGAAGTGCTCTGAGCTGTGTTCCTCTCCGAAGAAGCACTCACCTTGACCACTCCAGAGACGCCGTTTGCGACTCCTTCGAGAACGTTGATATGGACCTCGATGAGTGCTCTCTCTCCCATTCCAAGCGTCACTGTCCCATCGATTTCGACGCCTTCAATAGTCATCGTCCTGAGTACAGACGACTCCATGCCGATGACGGTGATCACAGCTTTGTCTCCACCGGGATAGTCCCCTGTGTTCTCGACCCAGAATGCGGCGGTCATGGAACCACCCGGAGGGAGGGTTGCTTCGATCTGGTCAGGTACTTCTCCGGGATTCTGAGGGGAGATAGCCATTGCATAGTTGAAGTTCGAGACCACCACACTGACAGTGTGCTCATCCGCCTCAGAGGTCCCATAGATAGCTATCCGTGCAAGCACGCTGACCGAATCAGCGTCCTCCTCACCCTCAACTAAAATGTCGAGATAGATGGTCTGCTTCTGACTGGGGTCAAGGATAATTTGTGAGATTGTGTTTCCCTGCGAGTCAGAGAATGACGACTCCCACATCGGAGAGTTGCATCCTGTGTTATCTCCCGGGTCGCAGGCCTGTAGCTTGAAAGTGTCCTGGATGTTTCCTGAATTGGTCACATCGATAGGGAACTGGATTGTCTGATCCGTTCGACCGGTCTGCTGGGTTGAGAGTATCGAAGTGGTGACACTGTGACGCGCGGCCACTGACACTGTGAGGTCCTTGGTGTCGTAAGGGGTGCTCCCTCCGCCACGTCCGACTGTGAAGGTGATGACCGTGTCCTCAGCTGCGCTAGCGTCCTCAGGGACGAATATCTCTGCAGTCACTGTCTCTTTGTTGTTGCCGGAGTGTGAACTGCCAACAGTCACTGAGGTCTGGGAGAATGAAATTTGCCACCCTGGAGGCAGTCCTGAGGCCCCGATGGACATGGTCTCCATGCCATTGCCCTGATTGGTGATCTGGACCGTGACCGTATCAGAGCTACCCGGTTCGACGTTGCTGAGTTTGTTCTTGCTCAAGGTCATGGAAGCATCGTGGCTCTGGCCGACAGTGACAGTCAGAATTTGCTCACAACCGACCGAAGTCCCAGCACGTCCCTGAATCTTGATTCCCACTTGCGTCCCAGATTCGATGGAGTCATCGGGAGTCACGCTGAAGGTGAAAGTGTGGCTGTCCTGTGAACCGCCCGGCTCAGAGAGAAGTTTGCTCAGGGGGCTGTCGAAGTCCACCCATCCTCCGATATCGTGGTCGGAGTTCTGGGCCTGTGCGTTGGCAGTCACGGTCCACTCCGTGTTCCCGATGTTCTCGACCTCGAACGAGTTGGTGGCCGAATCCCCCGGATCGAGGTTATGCGAGGTGAATTGCAGGTCAGGGTCACACTCCTTACGCTCCGGTATCTTGAGAGTCAGGGTGATGTTGTCCTCGGCTTGGTCGGCCGCATTGGGATCATTAGTCACAGTGGCCTTGAGGATGAAACAGTGATCACCAGCTTCGGTTGAACTGCCGTCAGGCACGTCCACAGTCACTTCGACAGTCTCTTTGTCCTCTGGGTCCAGTTGCAGAACCTGAGGGTCTACGGTGGCATCGAGAGTGTCAGACTCGCAGTCACTGTCCGAAGTCATCTCCAATTGGACGTTGGCCTGCTGCTCACCGTTGTTCTCGACCTCGACGTCCCAGACCACGCTATCGGACTCGGTCGAGTCACCGTCGAAGGTCTTCAACTGCTCATCTGTAGTCAGCTTCACCGAGTAGAGTCCGCCACCATCACCTGCGGTGGTCGTCACCGTGACATCATCATTAGCAGGAGATCCTATTCCACCAGTGGCTTGGGCGTTCACCGTTGTCTCACAGTCGCCATCGGCCTGGTCGTTCACGGTGACGGTTAGCTTGACTGTCTCTGACTCACCTTCGTTGACAGAAACTTGGAATGTGTCCAAGGAGGAACTGAATCCATTGCAGTCATTTCCCTGCTGCGTACTGAGGGATACTGAGATGTCCTCATCCCCGTCATTGGTCACGATGATATCGTACTCGGCATCGTCATCTGCGGTAGCCTCCTGAGCCGTAGGGTTTGCAGAAAGAGACACTGATACCGCTGCTGCGGCTAACGGTGTTACGATTGTGAGCAGTAACATCGCGGTTAGAATGATGGCAGATGAACTGCGCTTCATCGGCACCCCGACATAACCGCCCCTCTAAGGACTTCGGGCGACGCGACCCCTTGGGTCGCGGTAAATTCACGCTTCGACGAGATCGTCGGAAGGGGTGTCGCAGTGCAGACAATTGCCCATGGATAAGACGTCGCAGCCCTGCACCTGCCCTACCTTGTGGTATCTCGCACCGCACTCGGAACAGGCCCATGCATCCCCTAATGTGATGTCCTGACTACAAATCCAGCAAGGGATTCCACTGCTCTCCTCTTCCTCCTTCTCACCCAACCCGAAACTGTCGGCTATCTTGCTCAGTGCTTCGGTTTGAGTCAGACTTGAGTAATCGCCTCCTCTGCGAGAGTAAACATAGAGGCCACCGCCGACCAGAGCGAGTACCAAAACTGCAATCATTAGCGTCTCTAGAATAGAGGTTCCTTGCACCTTAGCAGCCGGAAGTACGTCGATCTCCATGCTGAATGAAGAATCTTCGACGCCATCGGCATCGGCCAATTCGACCACAAGAATCCCATCGTCTCCAGAATTAGGAGTGAATCCGACATCAAGGCTCCGGGTCTCTCCGGGCCTCAAGTTAACTACCACTCCATCGAGAATCAGTGGATTCCACCCCTCGGGGCCGGATACTTGGAGAATGTGAGATATCTCCGAGTTGCCAGTGTTCTGTAAATCGATGTACAGTGTAGTCGGGTAGCCCTCGTGCCCTGTAGGTTGGTTGTTCAAGGTCCAACTCACACTAGCGACGGACTCAACCAGCAGTGATATCGAATCGTTCACCTCGACGCCCTCGCCTTGCATCACTAGTGTGACGATGGGTTCGGAAGAAGCCTCGGCTGACAGAGGTATCACTACCGTGCACCAAACTGTAGACGATGCGCCCGCCGAAAGTGTAGAGGGAGCGGAGCAACTCGATGACCAATCATCGTTCGGTACCTCGAGGTAAGTAGTAGGGCGCCAAGTGGTAGAGCCTTGGTTGGTAACTGTCCAAGCGAGGTCGAAGCCGGGCTCGCCAACTGGATGGGACCCAACTCCAAGTGGATAGTCTGAGACGGTTCCGTCGGGTAGAGCGACCATGTGGAAACTCAGAGAGGGAATTGCTCCCGAGAGGACGTTTAGAGTCCTGTTCCAGTCTACATAAAAGCCATCATCGGTAGCGAATCTGAGTTCGAGATTCCCGCTAATAGCTACTCCGTTACCCTGCAGTGCCACGGACCAGACACCAGATTCTCCCGCCGGGATACTGATGGTGTCCAGCCCTCCCGATACAGTCCATCCTCCAGGAATGTTGCGTACATACGGCTGCAGGTCCAGCATCCGATTACCCAGATTGCTGAGATCCACCTCGATTTCTAATAGCGCGTCGGGGGAGATATCGTGCTCTGCGCCGTCGGAGGAAGGTGTCGTACTGACCTCGTCTATCGCCTTGACCACAAGTGAAATGTCCTCGCTCCAGGAGTCGGAACTGACTCGCGAGTGGATGATTATTGCAGCATCGAACACGGATCCCGCAGGAATCATAGCCCCTGGAGGATTGATTGTGATGTCGATTGTTCGTCCAGCGTCCCTAGCCATGGTTCCGGTCGAACCGTGTGAGGATCCAGCGAAGGCGCCGAGCGTGTCGAATCCGAGATGCCAGCCGGCTGGTGATACCAGCTCCACATCATAGGTCTGGGCGCCGTTGCCCTCGTTAAAGACTAGAATCTGCAGTTCTGTGGGCTCAAGTGGGCTCACTGGGAACTGTTCTCCTGGCATCACAATTTCGGCTTCAGCCAGCACGGGCACATCGAAGAATATCGCCAACTCTGAGATGACGTTGTTCTCAACGTCTGTGCCAGTAACCACCATACTGTAGAGTCCGGGAGGAGGAGGTGCAGGATGCACCATGGTCAGACTGACCGATTTGGTTTCAGCTGCCTCGAGATTGAAGGTGTTTGAGGTGAACGACGTGAACCAATCGTATTGCACTCCGTCCTGCATCCGTACGGGGTCACTGACCTCTATTGTAGCGTTGGTCTCAAACAGAGCGGTATTCATCAGCGAGAGTTGCCAAGTGGTCGAACTGTCTGTCGCATCACCGAGTGTGACGGTCTCCTGTTCTGAGGACACCCTGACCCCGGGTGCGCTGACAACGACAATATGGGTGAGGTAGTTGTTGGTCTCTGAGACTTCCTCTACTGTATCACTCGGGTCTATGTGGAAGGTAAACTCCACATCCCCTTCTTGGGTCGGTGTCCAGTTCCACTCGAGTACTGCCGATTCCCCAGGAGACATACTCAACTGACGGGTGCCAAGCAGATTGCTGTCGGCGCGGGCGATGACCGAAAGGTCGGCGACCGAACCGGCACCTTGGTTCTGGATGATGACTGAGACATCGACCTCCTCTCCGACTTGAGGAATAGGGGATGAAATCTCAAATGAATTCTGGACGAAGGTTGGATCTGGGCTCAAATCATTGACATTAACGCCGCGAACAGCGAGAGCGTATGGCTGCCAAGTCCGGCTGCCACCATGCTGGGCATCGCGTACGCGCACCGTCCACGTCCCTGTGGCTGCGTTGTCGATTAGCACGACCTCGACGTTATTGGTGGAGTCCTTGGTCCCGCCAGTAACTGATCGTCCGTTTACGAAGGCGTTGCCCTTGTACGTTATCTGTCCGTTGGGAGATATAACCTCAAGGTCGAGATCGTTCCTAAGTTGGGTCGAAGAAGAAGAAGAGCCGGGGTAGTCAGACCACGTTAGCACCACCTTCATCGGCTCACCCGCGCGGGTGATGTCAAAGGAATACTCACTTGTCTGTCCACTGGAGAGTCGGGAGCGGTCGTCAACGAAGATTCCGACATCGCTGTCCGGAATCAGCGACTCGACGAGATTCAGACGGCCCCATCCCTCATCGTTGTTGGGTATATCACGAGTACCCATATCCTGAGCACCGAGTATCAGAAGTCCCTTGATTAGGGCGCCCTGTGGTGCCTGCCTGCCAATCACCTCCATCAGGTACTCTCTGACTAAGACAGACGCTCCGGCCGCAGCTGGGGTAGACATCGAGGTGCCGCTATACTCGAGGTACCAGTTGTTACTCCATGAACCCTGGGCGCTGTCCGCCTCCTGTGATTTGCACGACCTGACGTAGTCCCCTGGGGCGACTATATCTGGTTTGATTCTTCCATCATCAGTCGGACCGCGGCTGCTCCAGTAGTACATCTCGTCAGGAGCACCGCTGTATCGGTTCTTGTGTCCGCCGACAGTGATTACGTTCTTTGCAGTCCCAGGTGGTGAGACTCCTTCGTTCCTCTCGTTGCCGGCTGCGAACAGCACAGTCATACCCTGATAAGACCAGTATTGATCCCATGTCGAAGTGCGAGAGTCAGCATCCTCTGATTGGGTCGAGTAACTGCCGCCTCCGCTACCGGCGCCCCAACTGTTTGTATGCAATCGTGCGCCGTTATTGTAAGCGGAATTCAACATGCTGTTGATACCGTAACTGTACAACTGCCCGGTATCGTCATCCTCCATCGCCTGAAAGTAAACTTGGGCCTCGGGTGCTACTCCTTGGTAGGTGCCACTGCTGCGGAACCCGTCACCCAACACCGTGCAAGCAACATGGGTGCCGTGCCCGTCTGAGAGATCTGCTGTCGATGAATCTCCTGGGGTGACCGAAGTCAGGCCGGCGATTCGTCCTGTGAAGTCGCCATGATCATCGTCGAGACCAGAATCACCCACGGCTATCTTCTGCCCACTGCCGTTCAATCCAGTGATGAAGGTGGTCTCAACTGAGTTAATGCCCATATGGACTCTAGCTTGGTCGTTGTGCAGAACCATAAGAGGCATTGGGGCGACATAAGCGACAGAGGAGTGTCTGGCTAAATCGGCCACTTCACTATGAGATATCATGCCCCACATTTTGCCCTGCTCTGGTGACCATGCCTCCTGCAGCCAGAGTGATGCGGCGATACCCAGAGAATCATCGAGACCCATGCCTGGCTGGTTTTGCCGAACTAGGTCCGAGTTCTTCCAACCAAGTACTTCGACGAGGAGTGTTTGGTCCCCGTTGGCCATTCTCAGATCGGGGTGAACCAAAAGGCCAGCTGGGACTTCGTGTACCGCTTCAACCTCTTTGATCTGGGAAAGTGTGGAGATACTTTCGGGCGTAGCCTGCACTAAGAATCCAGAGGGGGGAATGGTAGATCTGACTTCGACATCGGCTGCTTCAAGCAGGACCTGCCTCGCCTCCCAGAGGCCAACCTCGCCGTCGATGAGGACTACTGCGAGGTCATTTCTTGGATTAGCCAGTTCGACACTCATCTGAACTGCCGGGAGCAATCCGGCTTGAGTGTAGACGCCGATACTGGAGTCCGCTCTTGACGCTCGTAAATCCTCAAAGCCGGAGTAGATAAGTGGGGCGCCGAGGTCTTGAATGCTGTTTGGATCAGGAGAGATTTCAACTTTCTCGACCATACGATCCAAGGATTCCATGGTGGTATTTCCCTCAGTCTGTGACTGATTGAGAATGGGGGCGTAGGACAACAGAAGAATTGCCATCATCAGTGTCACTGAGCGCTTTGTCACGGCTATCGCCTCGTCCCCCTCGATTTGAGCGTATGGGTTCTACGAACCCATGAAAAGTCATGATTGGACACTACAGGAATCGGTACTGCGACTTGTCAGCGAATATCTCCATTGTCCACTCTCCTACATTGTGAGTCCACCTCTCACTCCTCTGACCGGCGTAGGAGTCATAGTAGAGTAAAATCTCGATGGTGTAGTTCTCCCACACTGAGGCACCGTCGACCAGCAGTTCCATGTCATCTCCAGATACCGACGAGTGCGCCGGTAGGTTGTCTCTAAGGAATGACGATCGGGAAATCTCTATTCCATCTGAGTCGATGAATCTGACCTGCAGGTCGATGTCTTCGATGGTGCGGCTGCCATCGTTGTCGAGTTCGACCAGCACTACGTGGCCGGGGCCTCCTTGTCGGTACACCACATCTACACTCACACGGTCATATGGAACAATCCAGGTCAGTACGAACAGGCTTGCAGCGAGCAGAAGCATGACTGCCACAGATGCAAAAATCACACGAGTCGGTGAGATGTGCTTCCTAGCTTCATCCTCGATTCGCTCTAACAACTCGTGGGCGATCTCGGCGTCGGTCTCCTCGTCCTCACTCCTTAGCCTCTCTAGCAATCCTATCTCAATCACCTCCTATGAACGTCGCGAGTATCGTAAGAATCGTAGAGGAGAACGGTTCGATGACCATCACGTGCTTGGTCGAGCCGCTCATACCTGGAACCATGTTGAGCAGTGAGAGATCAGAGGCTAGTCCATTGACCCCTAGGGTCGTACCAGTCGGAATACCATCAGTAATCTGAGCGTCTAGGAGGACGCCCTTGAGGTCGAGTTCGTTGCCCTCGATGTTGGCGGAGGCGCGGGCAGAGACGATGATTCTCTCACCCTGAACGTCATCCACCTCAATGATGCTGTACGGGCCCACTACCTCTCTGATGTTGACTGTGGCCCGCTGCAGGTTCTCACCCAGCGCCTCCATCTCCTCAAGGACCAATGGAGGTGTGACAGGGACGTTGCTCATCCTGATGTACAGACGTTCGACCCCATCGCCACCTGATCTGATGGAGAGGCCAAACGTTTTAGTTGTACTAATCGACATGAAATCAGTCATTCCCTCGGCTAGTAGGATTGTGTCTCCTCTCTTGTTTATCGCCCTACCAAAGACCTCTATGTACAATGACATACCCTCCTCGGAAGCCCTGAAGTCAAGCGTCGGGGTTCCTTGAAAAGCCAGATTTTGAGTTATGTCGAACTCAAGTGAGGGGGCTGTTGTCAGGTTAATCCAGCCAGGAACGTCAGTCAGGAATACCGTTGCAGGCCACCATGCTGAATCCAGCCACTGCATCTGCTGCATCATGATGGCACCGACAGAGGAGCCGTCGCGTCTGTACTGTTCGGGGACGGTCATGTCAATGGATATCGCAGTGCCTATGCTAGCTTGCAGATCGACGGTCTCCGGGATGTCCTGAATCATCACCTCGGTCCTGCTTCCCGCCTCTCTGTTGATTAGAAGGACGTGAACCCAGTCCAGCCTCTCGGAGAGAACGTAGTGGGTCGAGGTTGTGATCTCGGTTATTTCACCTACTGATTTGATTTCAAATACCGCATCGAGTCCGAGGTTAGTAGGTGCTCCGACCGTCAGACCCTGAAGGGTCAGCAGCAGGTCCTGGCCGTTGATTCCGTATATCTGGACCATGAGTTCGCTGTGGGCCGGCACCCAACCTTCGAGACCCACACTGATGCCCCAGTTCTGGCCGTTGGCCTTGTTCTGCCTAGTAATCGAGAAGTCAATCAATGGTGGAAGTTCGGGCAGCCAGATTCTCAAATGGAAGCCATCGGCGATTCCCGAAGGAGATGCCTGAAAGGCGACTCCATGGACCCAGGTGGGTGCCCTGAGCGAACCGTCTCCGTGCACAGCCTCCACGGTCAGATCGAATGTCGAGTCAGCCTCCAATTGGAGGCCAAAAGAGAAGTCTTCTTCGGACTCCGAGCTGGTCGAGATGTCTGATGTAATGCCTGACAGGACGCTGTTCACCGACCTTCCAAGGTCGGCGAATCCGCTGATGAAGAAAGCGACTCCGGAGAGTCCATTTGAGGTGTTGAATTCAGGCACATCGAGACTGGATCCTGAGTCGGATCCTGTCGGTATCTGAATTCTAACGGTAGATGGGAGTGGGTCAATTGAGGCCATCACTGAGAGTGAATTACCCCCTACAGTCGGTGCGTGGTCGACGTTGATACTCAGGGCTCGGTCGCCTGACGCTGATATCTGAGCGGTTCCCCTTCCAGCAGGACCTGCGGCCCCCTCCTCGGCCGGCTCCGTCCAACTGACTTCGCTGAGCCCGGTCAACCTAGTTGAGATGGTAGAAGCTCCAGTTATCTGATCATGATGGAAGAGGAAGTGGTCACCCGTCAACCTAACGGGGTCGGTTGAATTGCTAATCTGCGCCTCAATCGATGAGATAGGAGTGGATGAGGACCACCCGGTGACGAAGCCTGATGTGGTGCTGAATGAGTCGGGCACGCCGGTAATGGTAGCCGCCTGGCGCTGTGTGCCGTCCATACCCGCATAGGCAATCGAGCCGATACCGGACGAAGCGAGGTACTCCATTCCACTTGGTGATACTTGTATGGAGAGATTGTCGGGGATGTCACTGAGTGTCAGAGTTTCGAAAGAGGCGTCTTCGAGAGTTTTTGAGTGATAATCAATGTAGGTGAATGAGAAGCTCTCATCGGATGTTGTGCGTAGTATCACGACCTGTTCATCCAGCTCGTTGTCGTCTATTAGGGAGAATGCAATGAGGCCGCTGAACCCAATGCTAGCCGCTACTGGTGCTAGGGGTTCGATCGGTCCGTTTCTACCTTGAACCAAACCAAGTCCACTGTCTTTTGCCAGCATCAGGTGGTCACCTGAGTCAGTTGGGTGGTCACTCGAACCTATCTGAATTGAAAGGCTGGTTAACGGCATGTCGGATCTGGTGACTAGCCAGTTGTCTGTGAGAAGTAGGTGGACTGTCCTGCCCGCTAGCCCACTGGTCCCATCAACGCCGCCGCTGATGACATCCACCACGGCTGAAGGGACGTCATTCAGGATGGTTCCTATATCCAAGAACAAATCGACTATGTTGATTAGGACATTATCCACAATCTTCGATACGAAGTCGAGGCTATCCTCTGAGTCGAGTCCGCTCTCACTTGAGCCCCCGCTAAGCTCGAAAGATCCGTAGAGAACCAATGCCGTCGGCAGGTCTTTCGCTCTGATGTGTATCTTCCTGTGATCTTCTGCAGCACCCTCTCTGATGAACCACGAGTCGTAGTTGAGTTCCTCTACTGATTGCACCGAGCGCAGGAGAATCAGGGTCTTCGGAGGGTTTGCTGGATTTACCGGCAGGGTGGGGTCGTTGACATTCTCACTGTTGTCTCTGGAGAAGTTCTTGATTCCGATGATAAAGCCAAGCCTCTGTGGGAGTTGCCCTGGGAGTTGGGATTGCGAGCCGTCAGAGCCAAGCATACGGAAAACGCGCTCTATCTCTCCTTCTGACAATGACCCTTTTGGCAACCCTCTCAGCCACCCTATGGAGTCGGTCACATTGCCTCTGCCCCCATCGCTAGATTCCTCGGGAGGGAGTTCCGACCTGTTCTCATGGAAGTGGATATGTAAGTCGGTTCTCTCGTCAGCCCAATACTCGATTGTGGTCAGTCCCCTCTCGCCGTCGACGATGCTGTTCTCGGGCAGAACGCTATCTGTCCTGATGACTACGTCAATCTCCTCGGGAATGACCACGGCCTGCTTGTTAGGGTGGAATGAGAGTTCTATGTATGCCAGTTCCCAGAGATCCCTATCGCCATTTTCGTCAGGCGGAGAGAAGTGCAAGTATCCGAAGCCCGCCGAGACTCCGCAATTCAGCTCCGTGTAAGTAGCGAATAGCATCTCGTCGGGGGAATACCGATCCGGGCAGTTACGTCCGCCATGGTTCCTGAACTCAATCGCGTACGGTGCGGCAATCGCAGCGAAGGTGATTCCGGACTCATCTGCCCCTTGATTGATGAGCCCTAACGTGAGTGCCTGTATGAGAGTGAACACTAGATCGGAACTGGCTCCAGAGATGTCGAAGTAGAATCTCTCGATTCCTACTCGAAGAGTGAAGTCGTCAGGTTGGGCAGTGAATCTTGAGTCGACAACCCAGATGTAGGTTTCACCCTCTCCAAGGGCCAGTATGGAGTCCTGACCGGAATATGCGAATGCCTTGATCAGTGATACCTGCAGCGAGTCCATCAAATTCCAGTCTAGGTCATTCTGACTGGAGTCGAGTACCTTGACTGAATACGAGATACCGGGCTCAATCCAAAGAACTCCTTCTTCTACGCCCCATCCACCGAGGAACTCCCAGGCAATCTTTAGTCCAACTTCAATATCATCATCCCCGTCGTTGTCGACATCAATCTCGTGCAGAAGAGGTTCGGAGTTAATGTCGAACAGAGACAGCAGGTTGGCTGTGAATGTCACCACCTCAAAGTTCTGGATTGTGTTTCCATCGAGGTCGATGTACTCTGTCCAAATCACATAGTCGGTCAGATTTACCAGAGTCTGCCATATGTTGTCGACCTGTCCAGGAGAACTGCTGCTGGGATCCAACAGCAGGTCGTAGGGGCCCGGATGCTGTGGTTGTGGAGGAGTGGTGGTCACCATACTCGCTCCATCTATTGACCCGTCCACATTGGCGAGAGGGTCGGATGGCCCAGTAGGCACTACCGAGTTACCTAGTCCTTCGATGATTGGTTGGGCCAGTTGCGCTACGGAGTTGCTGTCCAACATCTCTTGGCGCTCCTCTAGTACTTCGGACAGTTGGTCAAGTACCTCGAAGTCCTGAGACTCTATTCTCGCCTCGCCGCTCACCGCAGAGAAGGGCGAAAGGATGGGGAGCAAGAACAGCAGGACCATCAGTAGAGTATGCGAATTGTTCGCCCTCGGCACCCTACAGACCAGTCGGACACCAGTGTTGTCCATGCTCGCACCTCCTAGAGGTGCGCTATAGGGTATTGCCCTACAGGAACCAGCTTTGCATCTAATAACCGAGGCTGTAGGTGAATCATTCTAGGCTAATCGATTCAATCGAGCCGCAGTGAGGACAAGCTGTCCTAGCGGCATCGACTCCGGGAGGTAGTTCAACCTCGAACTTCTTGTCACACGAAGAGCAATTCTGGCGAACTTTTCGGTCCGGCTCCGACTCAATCTCATCGGGTTGGAAGACATCAGTTTCGTCATCACTAGGAGACCAGTTTGACACGGTTTCCTCAGTCTGGGACTCGTGCGAGTAATCGATGTCCTCCCTCTCAACAGAGTCGTCTTCATCAAACTCGGATAGGATTTCTCTAGCAGGACTTGAGGCTGAGGCATCCTCTTCTTCGGATGCCTGTAGAAGCGCCGCGATATCGGGATCCAGTTCCTCCCCCTCAGGCTCACCCATTGCAGTGGAGATACCTTGAGTCGAGCCTGACATCCCGCTCGAGAAGTCACCGAAGACTTGCTGAGCAGGCTGCTCAATTTGCACGGCGGGCTCTGCTCCACCCCACATGGCCTTCTGCTCCTCGATTGAGGGGGCCGCGGATACAGGCTGCTCGGGTTCATTATCCTCGGCAATCATTGCTGCGAGTCTGCGATTGGACATGAATCGCCAAGTCAAGAGAACAATCAGAATCACCA
>Ga0206685_10000057_pt1 | contig 32525 bp, 29 predicted proteins | sample M220012015metaG_FD_161049 | JGI IMG/M metagenome (GOLD analysis project Ga0206685, IMG submission 161049) | Ammonia-oxidizing marine archaeal communities from Monterey Bay, California, United States - M2 200m 12015 | ecosystem: Environmental > Aquatic > Marine > Intertidal zone | place: USA...
CGGGTGGTCCTCGACGAGGCGATCTGGGCCACGGGCTCCCACGATGGCTGAGCGGCCGTCCCTCCAGGTCGCCGGCCCGCCAGGTGGCCCTGTCGAAGGCGAGGTGCTGCACCTCGACGAGCCCCTCAGCTTCTGGGGAGGCCTTGATGCGGCGACCGGTGAGGTGATCGACAGACACCACCCCCAGTCGGGCCTGTCGGTCGCCGGCCGGGTGCTCGTCATGCGCAGTGGCCGCGGCTCGAGTTCGGCGAGTTCGGTCCTCCTCGAGGCGGTCCGTTGCGGCACGGCGCCGGCGGCGATCGTGATGGTCGAGCCGGACGCGATCGTGGCATTGGGTGCGATCGTCGCCGACGAGTTGTATGGCTGGCCGCTGCCTGTGGTTCTCGTGAACGAGGCTGAGTTGGCGAAGCTCAGGACGGGGGATCAGGTCCGTATTGAACACGACGGTTCGGTTCGGACCATCAACGCTGCGCTCTGACTTCTCCACCGTGGTGGGCGCCACGGGGCACTTCCCGTGTCCTTCCCGGGGGAAAAGAGGCGGGTGGTCACCACCCGTACATCAGGATTCGTCGGGGATCCAGGGTTCGGCGGTAATTCCGAGGCCGTCGGCAATGCGGTTGGCGTAGGCGTAGTAGGCGGTCACCTCGGCGATGTCGAGGATGTCGCGATCGCTGAACCCGGCCGTTCGAAGGGCGTCGATGTCGGCCTCGGTGACCTTTCCAGGCGAGGTGGTCAGCAGGATCGCGTACTCGAGCATCGCTCGGCGCTGATCCGAGATCGGCGCAGAGCGCCAGTCGGCCTCGACGGCATCGGCCAGGCCATCGTCCCGGAGGAGTCGGCGCAGACCGCGCCGGTGGTGGGCCACTCAATAGTGACAGTGGTTCTCGAGGCTGACCACGAGTGCGATGAGCTCCCGCTCGACCTTGCGCAGCGTGCTGGTCCCCGCCATCGCCGACGTGTAGAGGCCCAGGTGGGCGCTCAGCCCCCGGGGGTTCAGGGAGTGGACGGCCATGATGTGGTCGACGCGGCTGTGGACGGGGTCGACGACCTCGGCGTGGAGTTCGGCGAGGGATCCTCCCCCGTCCACCCAGTCGCCGTCGGGAACGGTCAGGATCCATGCCATCGGGTGAGTCTCGCACAGCATCCCGAGGCCCACGTCCAGCAACTCGATGCCGGATGGATGGCCGATAACGCCGACCTCGTCGCCGCCTGCCGCGAAGCCGCCGCCGGTTGGACCTGGTAACAAACTGTTGGCCAACGCATGAGGCGGGGGAGGATCAACAGTTTTTGAAGTGGTACCTTTGCATTCGGTGCCGGGGGCGGTAAAACGCAGGTAGTCCGGTCTGCGAAATCTGGTCCACTCAGAAGGAGATTCGAATGACGGAACACGGCGAGCCGATCGTCTCGCTCGAACACGTCTACAAGATCTTCGGCCCGGACCCGGGTGGCCGGGCGTACGACCTCTCCCGGGCGGGGGTGGACAAGGACGAAGTCCAGCGCCTGTCCGGCCACGTGGTCGGCATGAAGGACATCTCGTTCACGGTGAACAAGGGTGAGATCTTCGTCGTGATGGGCTTGTCGGGTTCCGGCAAGTCCACAGCGATCCGTACCGTCAACAAGCTCCATGACATCACCGCAGGCCAAGTGACCGTCGACGGCATCGACGTCCAGGGGCTACGCGGCTCGGCTCTCCAGACGTTCCGCCGCGAGAAGATGGGCATGGTCTTCCAGCACTTCGCACTGTTCCCCCACAGGAACATCATCGACAACACCGGCTACGGCCTCAAGGTGCAGGGTGTTTCCAAGGGTGAACGTGACGCAGAAGCGCTGAAGGCGCTGGCGATGGTCGGCCTCGAGGCGTACGCCCAGAACGCCGTCGGAGAACTCTCCGGCGGCATGCAGCAGCGTGTCGGCCTGGCCCGGGCGCTGTGCAGTGATCCGCCGATCCTGCTCATGGACGAGGCGTTCAGCGCCCTCGACCCGCTCATCCGCCGCCAGATGCAGGACGAGCTGATGATCATCCAGGAGAAACTCCACAAGACGATCCTGTTCATCACCCACGACCTGAACGAGGCGCTGCGGATCGGCAACCGGGTGTGCATCCTGCGCGACGGCTACGTCGTCCAGATCGGCACCCCCGAGGAGATCCTGACCGAGCCGGCCGACGGCTATGTCGCCGAATTCACCCAGGACGTCGACCAGGGTCGGGTCATCGACGTCGTCAACGTCATGCACGATGCGGTCATCCTCGACGCCTCCGCCTCTCTCGCCTCGGCGGTCGATCGGCTCGGTCAGCGACGGGGTGGCTTCGTGGTCGACGCCGACGGCCGGCCCACGGGGCTGCTCTCGGTGGTCGATGCCGGGAGCGCCCTGGCCCACGGCACCACCTTGCTGTCCGATGTCCTGCGGTCCGAGTTCTCAACGACAGTGGCGACAGCACGACTCAATGAGGTCTACGCTGCGGCCGGCCTCGGCTTTCCGATCGCGGTGGTCGACGATGCCGGACTCCTCATCGGAGAAGTCGAGCCGCAGGAGATCATGGAGGAGATGGGCCGTGTCGAACAACTCATAGACGGCTTTGAGCGGGAGGTGTTCCTGTGAGCAGCATCCCGACGGCTTCCGATTGCTACACCCTGGCAGAATGCGAGGGCGCCCAGGGCGCCGAAACGAGCATCTTCGACTCCATGATCCTCGATCAGTGGGAGGTCCCGTTCGGCGACTGGGTCGATCAGATGGTCGACTGGATCGACGCCAACCTCTCCTGGCTGCTCGACGCCATCCGTTGGCCGTTCTCCTTTCTCCTCGACAACTTCGTCGACGATTTCCTGATCGAGATTGGGTGGCTCTGGGTGGTTCTGGCCACCGTGATCATCGGCGCACTGGTTCGTACTCCCAAGGTCGGGGTCGCGGCAGGTCTGGCCATGGGCTTCTGCGGCCTGCTCGGAACCAACTACTGGATCGAGACCGTCCGTACTCTCGGGATGGTCCTCGTGGCGGTCATCCTGTGCGCCATCGTCGGCATACCACTCGGGATCCTCTGTGGTCGTGTCGACTCGGTCTGGAACGTGGTCCGTCCGATCCTCGATGCGATGCAGGTCGTCCACGCCTTCGTCTACATGTTGCCCGTCATCTTCTTCTGGAGTATCGGCGTGGTGCCCGGGACGATGGTGACCATGGTGTTCGCCCTGCCACCGCTGATCCGGCTCACCAACCTGGGCATCAGGCAGGTGCCTGAGGACGTCGTCGAGGCCAGCCGGGCATACGGCGCCACGGAGTTGCGCGTCCTCGTCGACGTCCAGCTTCCGCTTGCCCGACCGGCCCTGATGACCGGCCTCAACCAGACCCTGCTCATGTCGATCGCCATGATCGGCATCGCCGCCATCATGGGTGCCGGAGGCCTCGGTCGCCTCGTCTACAGGGCGGTCCAGAACCTCGACATTGCCGCGTCCGCGGCGTCGGGCCTGGCACTGTTCCTGCTGGCCGTCGTGATGGACCGCCTCTCCCAGCCCGAGGTCTCCGACGGCGGCAACCTGTTCGGCAGGATTCACCAGGCGTGGACGCACCGTAGGAATCCGGAGGTCCTGCTCGAGGGTGTCGAGGATGCGTCGCTCAAGCCAAAGGACGACAGCAAGGACGAGAACTACGCCCCGTCGGTCGGCCGGGAGCGAATCGGCATGCTTCTCAGCGGCGTCGGCGGTGCGGTGGCGATCCTGTCGTTGTTCATGACCTGGAGCAGGGATGCCGGTCACCTCAGTGGACATGCCCGCTTCGCCGACAACGACCTTGCCGGACAGGCGTTCGGTGGTTTCGCCGCCTCCGGGGGATCATGGGTCGGCTACTTCACCTTGGGACTCGGCATCTTCTTGTTGATGGGGTCCGTCGTTTTCCTCCGAAACCCAGGGAGCGGGTCCCGGTGGTTCAGCCCCGATGGGGCAACCTTGGCGTCGATCGCGATGCTGTTCACGGTGCTGACCCATGTCGTGGCCCTCTCGGCACCGGCGACTGTGTCCTACAGCCACGGGTTCGGGGCGTACCTGGCCCTGATCGGGGCGGTCGTGGCAACCGTGGGATCGGTCATGGCCCTCCTGGTCGCCCCGTACTCGCCACTCCGTCCGCTCAGCCTCAGGGTCGGGTGGGCACGGGTGTTCGCGGCATCCGTTGCCCTGATCGTCATCGGCGTCGGCGCCTTCTCCGGGTGGAGCTTCGACGAGCGCCTCTCGGGACAACTCACGGAGGATCAGCAGGCCGAGGTCGCGCGGCTCCAACAGGAGGTCAAGGAGAATCCGAGCAAGGCAGCCCTGAACACCCTCGAGGTTGGTCGGATCTACAACAACGCCCGACTGTCGAGCAAGATCGTCATCGACGGAATGACAGATGGCTGGCGCGTCAAGGGGGAGCCCGCAGTGGATAGTTCCGGAAACCGGATGACCGGCTCCGGTCTCGGGCGCCTGGCGCTGGTCGCCGGGTTGATCGGCTCCGTGTTCATGCTGCCCGCCGCCGGGGTGTTCGGCCACGGCGAGCGGTTGAAGTGGCGGTGGAGTGCAGTCACCGGTGGTATCGGCCTCGGTGTGCTACTGATCGGCATGTCGTGGACGGCCTCGACAATGCGGGTGAGCCCACCGCTGTTCGTCTCGGGTGCCGGCGTGCTGCTCACGATGTGCGGCGGGGTCTTCCTGTTCGCCTCGTCGCGACCATTGCTCGCCGAGTTCCACCGCAAGAAGGTCTACGACGACGATCCGTCGGTGCCGGCTGAGGCGGTCGTCGCCGCCGAGTAGTTGCCAGGCTCAGTCGGAGGGGGCGCCCTCGTCCACCCGGGCCTCGGCAGCCGTCCGCTTCACCTGATCAGTGAGGTTACCGAGCAGTTCCCGGACCTCGGGAACCTGTTGCGCCAGCCCCTGCAGGTCGGGTACCGAGCGGATGGCGGTGCGGGCACCCATCGCCTCCAGGGCTCGGTGGACCCAGCGCTTGTTGATCTGGAGCAGGCCACTCGGCACGCCGGCGATGCGTTCGGCGAGGTCGAGGACACGGTCGTCGAGCTCTTCGGCGGGGAAGCAGCGGTTGGCGTAGCCCATCCGCACCGCCTCGGCGGCATCGACCGGATCACCGGTGAGGACCATCTCCATGGCGTTGCGCAGGCCGACCAGCCACGGGTGCACCGCGAAGTCGGGCGTGCCGGCGAGGCGGAGCACCGGATGCGAGATCGTGGCGTCCTCGGCGAGGTAGACGAGGTCGCAGGCCGCCGCCAGCTCGCTGCCACCGGCCATTGCATAGCCGTGGACCTGCGCGATGACGGGCTTGGCCAGATCCCAGATCCAGAGCCAGCCCTTCGTGACGTGGTGGGCCCAGGCGGCCGGGCCGTCGGGCGTGTGGTACGGGCGATCTGCGCTGAGGTCGGAGGAGAGGTCGTAGCCGGACGAAAAGCAGGATCCGGCGCCGCGGAGGATCGTCACGTGGACCGTGTCGTCCCGATCGGCGGCTTCGAGGGCGGCGAACAATTCGGACCGGAGGACGTTGTCCATGGCGTTGCGCTTCTCGGGCCGGTTCAGGGTGAGGCGCCGGACACCGGGACGGGGGTCGTCGACGAGGATGAGCGGCTCGGCGGTCATCGTGCCCGGGGGAGGCCGAGATGGCGTTCGGCCACGTTGTTCCGGTTGATTTCGGTGGTGCCTCCATAGATGGTGGTCACCGGCGAATGGCGGGCGTCGTAGTCGATCCAGCCGTCGGCGGCCGCCCCGTCGGTGCCGAAGCCGAGCAGGCCGTCAGCTCCGGCCATCTGCTGGAACCAGCCCACCGCCTGCCGGTAGCGGTCGGTGGCATAGAGCTTGGCCATCGAACCCTCGAGGCCGGGTAGGCCACCCGTGGCCGCGATCCACGCCGCCCGCAACGTCAGGAGTTGGCTGACCTGGTTGGCGATGGCGGTGCGTGCGATGCGCTCCCGCAGGAGCGGGTCGTCGATCATGTTCCCACCGTCGGGCGACGGGGCGTCGGTCGCCCAGCCCCGGACGTGCCGGAGGAGTGGGACGGCCGGGTTGGTGCCTCCCATGACCCCGCGCTCGAAGGCCAGAGCGACACCCATCACCGACCATCCGCCGTTGACGTCGCCGAGGCGCCATTCGTCCCCTATCCGAACTTCGTCGTAGAAGGTGGCGTTGGTGCGCTCGCTTGCCATGGTCGGCACCGGTTGGACCTCGATGCCCGGCGTGTCCATGGGGACGAGGAACATCGTGAGGCCCTTGTGCTTGGGTACGTCGGGGTCGGTGCGGGTGAGGAGGATCACCCAGTCGGCCTCGTGGGCCATCGTGGTCCACATCTTCTGTCCGTTGACCACCCACTCGTCGCCGTCCTGGACCGCACGGGTCGTGATGGCGGCCACGTCCGAGCCGTGGTCGGGCTCGCTGTAGCCGAGGCAGCAGTTGAAGCGGCCGGTCAGGAGCCGGTCGAGTACCTGTTCGCGGTGGAAGTCGGTGCCGACGGCGTTGATGACACCGGCCACCAGCATGGTGACGGCGAGTCCGTCATAGGGGGCGCCGGCCTTCTCGAGTTCGTTGAACAGCACGTAGAGCTCGATCGGGTCGCGGTCGCCGTAGCCGGGTACGGCTCCGGCCAGGAGGCCGGCATCGGCCATGGCGGCGTTGAAGTGCTTGTCGTTGAACGTGCCGGTCCGGTGCATCGTGTCGATGACCTCACCGGTGAGGTGGGAGTCGAGGAAGGCCATGACCTCGGTGCGGAACTCGGCGGCCCGGGGTGAGAGGGAAAAGTCCATCACGCGGCTCCGAGGAGCAGGTCGGCGATGCGACGACACTCGCGTGCCGGATCGTCCAACACCAACGACCAGGCCCTGGCCCGCCGGTAGAAGAGCTGGATGTCGTACTCCTCGGCGAATCCGTAGCCACCGTGGACGTGCAGGGAGTGGTCTGTGGCGGTGGTGGCGGCCTCGCCGGCGACCACCAGCGACATGCCGGCCAGGGTGGCGAAGTCTGTGATGTCGTTGTTGTTGAGGTCGACGATGCCGTCCGCTCCGCTGGGATCGGTGTCGCCGGCCCAGGCCGCCTTCGCGGCGAGCAGGCGTGCGCCGTCGACGAGTCCGGGGAGGTCGGCGAGGAGGTGCTGGACCGCCTGGAAGGCGCCGATGGGTTGTCCGAACTGCTGACGTTCCTTCGCATACGCGACGCCAAGGTCGAGTGCGGTGCGTGCGATCCCGACCAGCGCTGTGGCAGTCAGCGTGCGCCATTCATCGAGCGCACGGGCATGGGCAGCATGGGCCTCGGGGCCCTCGAGCAGCACTGCGGCGCCATCGAGTTGGCGGTGGGCGAGCGGCAGGCAGCCGTGGTTTCCGAGGGCCGTCCCGGGTGCGTCGCCGGATGCCAGCACGAGGCGGCCACCATCGAGCGCCACGACGTGTCGTGCCACTGCGCCCGCCGGGACCAGCCGGCTGGTGCCGGCCTGCGCCGGATGCAGGGCCAGAGTCGCGATCTCGGTTCCCGCGACCACGGGGTCGGGGCAGGCGCCGATGGAGGCCAGCAGACGGGCGGACACCGCATGTTCGATCAGCGGAAGGGGTGCGATCGTCGCTCCGAGTTCCTCGGCGACGACGGCCAGGTCGGCCAACGAGGAGCCGCCGCCACCCAGGGACTCCGGGAGGCCCATGCCGGGTGCTCCGGTCTCGAGGAGGCGCTCCCAAGCGTGGCTGTCGACACCCGACGGCTCGGCGGCACGGGCACGGTCCGGACCCGCCTCCGAGGCGAAGAAGTCGGCGAAGACCCCGCGGAGTGCCTCCTGGTCGGCCGTGAGGTCAAGGTCCACTTCCCGACCCTACCGACGGCCCGCCACGGCTCCGGAACCGGGCCCCATGTAGGGTCCGGCCATGCCCGATTCAAGCGAGCAACTCCTTGTCGAACGGGACGGCTGCGTCGTCACCGTGACCCTGAACCGACCCGAGGTCATGAACGCCATGACCTCGGCGCTGTTCGTCGACTTCGGCGACCTGTGCCGCGATCTCAACCGGGACGAAACCGTGCGAGCCGTCGTGGTCACGGGGGCCGGGGGCAACTTCTGTTCGGGCGCCGACGTCGGTCCGCAGGCCGCCCGGGCGACCGGGGCGACTCCGGTGGTTCCGCTGCGGAACATGCGGCGGATCAAGGAGTCGGCGATAGCGCTGCACGAACTCCAGCACCCCACCGTGGCCAAGGTGCGTGGGGTGGCCGCCGGCGCAGGGCTGAACCTCGCCCTCGGCTGTGACCTCGTCTACGCATCCGACAACGCCCGGTTCTCCGAGATCTTCGCCCGGCGTGGGTTGTCGATCGACTTCGGTGGATCGTGGGTGTTGCCGCGACGGGTGGGCCTGCACCGGGCCAAGGAACTGGCTTTGCTTGCCGAGGTGATCGACGCCGCCGAGGCGGACCGCATCGGACTCGTCAACCGGATCCTCCCCGACGCCGACCTGGATGCCCATGTCGACGACGTGGTGGCCCGGATCGCGGCCGGTCCGCCCCTGGCGCTCTCGATGTCGAAGGCGTTGTTGGACCAGGGGGCGCAGACATCGATGAGCCAGGCGCTCGAGGCCGAGTGTCAGGCCCAGGCCACGAACTTCGGCACCAGCGACGTGAGGGAAGCAGGCACGGCCTGGCTCGAAAAGCGCCCCGCAGAATTCGAAGGGCGCTGATTTCCCTGCGCGTGCCCTGAGTGGGTTGGCATCCACACGCCTGCGCCGCCGGGCCGGGTTCCGGTCCAAGTGGGGTGGACGCCTGCTCTCTGACTCGGTTGGGAGGAGGATGTGTCCGGCGGAACCAGGCCGGAGTGCAGGATTAGGGTGCCGCGATGCCTGACAGCGTGACGACTCCGACCCGGACACGTGCTGACAAGGTCTATGACGAGGCAGTCGTGTGGGACGCCCATGCGGGCGTGTATCCGGATACGCGGACCGACCTCGCCGGCCTCGAGAACTGGCGGCAGGCAGGCGTCAGCTTCGTCTCGCTCAACGTCGCCTACGACATTCCGTCGTGGGAGCAGGCATTCCCGGTGCTCGCCGCCTACCGGCGGTTCATCGAGTCGCACCCCGACCGCTACCTCATCGCCGACGCGGCCGGTGATGTGCGCAGGGCGAAGGTCGAGGGACGACTGGCGGTGGCCTTCGACCTCGAGGGCATGTGCGCCCTCAACGGGGACCTCGGAATGGTCGCCCTGTTGAAAGGGCTGGGCGTGCGCCAGGCACTGTTCGCCTACAACCTCAACAACGAGGCGGGCGGCGGATGCCATGACGTGGACACGGGGCTGACCGAGTTCGGTCGGGCGGTCGTCCACGAGATGAACCGCGTCGGGATGATCGTGGACTGCTCGCACTCGGCCCACCGGACCACCATGGAGGCGATGGAGGTCTCCACCGATCCCGTGGTCTTCTCTCACTCGAATGCGAGGGCGCTCTGGGACCACGAGCGCAACATCACCGACGACCAGGCCCAGGCGTGTGCGGCCACCGGTGGCGTCGTCGGGGTCACCGGCCTCGGCATTTTCCTCGGCGATAACGACAGCTCGACCGACCGCCTGGTCGAGCACGTCTGCCACTACGCCGACCTCGTCGGGCCCGAGCATGTGGGCATCGGCCTCGACCACGTCCACGTGGCGTTCGACCTTGCCGAGGAGGTCAGCGGCCGCCCCGACTACTGGCCGCCCGGCCAGCAGTACGACACGCCCGGCATCACCTGCGCCCACCCGTCGCAGGCCCACGGGATCTGTGAACAACTGCTCGACCGGGGCTTCTCCGACGCTGAGGTGACCGGGATACTCGGCGGCAACTTCCTCCGGGTCGCCGAACAGGTCTGGGGCTGATGCCGTGAGCGCCGTTTCGACCCTGGCCGACTGGGCGACGGGCGCCTCCGACGAGCACGGGGACGAGGCCTACCGTCGGGCCCGAGCCGGGTGCATCGACACCGTCGCCTGCCTGGTCGCCGGTGCCCGGGACCCGGCGAGCATCGCGGCGCGTGAGGCCGTCGCCGGATGGGGTGCCGGGCAAGCCACGGTGGCGGGAGACTCCGAACTCCGTCCGGCCCCATGGGCGGCACTCGCCAATGGCACGGCGGTCGATGCACTCGACTTCGACGACTACGACGTCCCGGCCGCCAGCCACCCGAGCGCTGTCATCCTGCCCGCCCTCCTTGCGCTCGGTGAGGAGCGTGGTGCCTCGGGGCGGTCGCTGCTCGACGCCTACATCGTGGGTGTCGAGGTGCAGTTGCGCCTGGGCGAGTCCCTCAACCTGTCGCACTTCCACAAGGGCTTCCACCCGACGGCCACCATCGGCACGCTCGCCGCCTCGGTTGCCTGCGCACGCCTGATCGGCCTTGACGCCGTCGCCACGGGCCACTCGCTTTCCATCGCCACGAGCCTTGCGGCCGGCTCGAAGTGCCAACTCGGTACGACGACCATCCACCTGCACACCGGCTTGGCTGCACACAACGGCGTGCTTGCCGCATCGTTGGCCGGCGTTGGCGCGACCGGCTCGGATGATGCCCTCGATGGCGAGTTCGGAACCCTGCGGCTCATGGCGGATGCCGACGCCCCCGGCTTCGACGGCCCCCTGGCGAAGCTCGGGAATCCGCTCGCCATCGTGGAGTACGGCCTCTGCGTGAAGCCCTATCCGTGTTGCAGCTACACGACGTCTGTCATCGACGGACTGCTGTCCCTTCGGTCTGAGCACGGGTTCAACCCAGAGGAGGTGGAAGAGGTCATTGCCCGTATCCCGGACAGCCACCTCGGGTTCCTGAAGTTCCCGCAGCCGGAGGACGAACTCGAGGCACGGTTCAGCATGGAGTACTGCCTGGCGGTGGCCCTGCACCGTGGTGCGGTCGTCGTCGCCGACTTCACGCCGGCGGCCTTGGTCGACGAGGAGGTGCGGGCGCTGATGCCGAAGGTCCGGATGGAGGCGCTCACCGACCCCGCAGGACATGACAACGTGACGGTCCGGCTCGATGACGGTCGCACGCTGGATCGCACGGTCGAGCACCCCCGGGGGAGCGCCGTAATTCCGTTCGGCGAGGACGAACTCCTCGCCAAGTTCGATTCGTGCGTGGACGGGTTGCTCGAACCGTACGCCGCCGCAGCATTGAAGCAGGCCCTCCTCGACCTCGAGTCCCTTGACGACATCAGGGGCCTCACGCGGCACCTGAATCCCGCCAGTTGATCCCGGTTCCCGACACCGCTCGCGCTCGGGTGGATGCCCGCCCAGCGGTGCAGAAGGGTCCTACAACCCTTGCGAAGGAAAGCCGAGCCCTTCATGGTCGCCGCCGGACATGTCGGCGTTGAGGCGTGCCTGCTGCATGAGTCCTTCCACGACCGAGCCCAGTTCGCCGGGCTCGTCGGGTTGTTCGGCGGTGGGGCCGAGGTGCCAGCCCTCGGCGATGCCGAGGTGCCTGCCGCGGATGTCGAACATGCGGCCGGTCACGTTCTGGGCCTCCTCGCTGCACAGCCAGGTGGCGATCAGGGCGATCCAGCGGGGCGACATGGCCTCCATGGCCGACTCGGAGAGGTTCTCCTCGCCGCCCATCAGGGGGATGGTGAGGCGGGAGACGGCCGTGGGGGCGAGGCAGTTGACGGTGACGCCGTAGCGGACCAGCTCCTGGGCGGCGATGATCGAGAACGAGGCGATGCCGGCCTTGGCGGCGCCGTAGTTGGTCTGGCCCACGTTGCCGTAGATGCCCGAAGGTGAGGCGGTGTTGATGATGCGGCCGAATGGCTCGCCTCCGCCCTTGACGTGGTTGCGCCAGTACGCGGCGGCGTGGTGGGACGGGGCGAAGGTTCCCTTGAGGTGGACGGCAATGACGGCGTCCCAGTCGTCCTCGCTCATCGAGAACACCATGCGGTCGCGGAGGATGCCGGCGTTGTTGATGAGGATGTCGAGGCGGCCCCAGGTGTCGACGGCCTGCTCGACCATCGCTCCGGCGGCGGTGAAGTCGGCCACGTTCCCTCCGTTGACGGCTGCCTCGCCGCCCATGGCCTCGATCTCGGCGACGACCTCCTGGGCAGGCGTGAGGTCAGCGCCGCCGCCGGCCTCGTCGCCGCCGAGGTCGTTGACGATGACCCTGGCCCCCTGTTCGGCCAGCATCAGGGCGTGCTCGCGGCCGATGCCGCGGCCGGCCCCCGTGACGATGGCGACGCGGCCCTCGCATATCCGATTGGTGGACTCGCTCATGATTTCTCCAAGATTCTCGAGGGGACCGCCGGAGGCTACCGGTGGGTAGCCAATGGCTCCGAGTCGGCGGTGGGGTCGCTCAGAGGACGTCGAAGGAGTCGGCTTCGAGCGTCCAGGGCGAGAGGTTCTCGTGGCCGTCCTCGGTGACGAGCACCTGGTTCTCGAACTTGACCCCCTGCCCGCCGACGTAGGCACCGACGTACGACTCGACCGTGAGGACCATGCCCGGTTGGATGACGCCGTCGTAGCCGCCCGCTTCCCATGATTCCGGGAACGGGATCGACGGCCATTCGTCGCACTGGCCGACACCGTGGAAGAGCACCGAGTAGTGCCGGTATTCGTCGACGGGTGGCTTCCATGCCTTGTGGCTGAGCTCGTGGAAGGTGACTCCGGGACGCAGCAGGTCGATGTTGCGCTCCACCTGCTCCCTCGCCAGTTCGAGGACGTGGCGCTGCTGGGCATCCGGCTGGACGTCGCCGCAGATCCAGGTTCGTGAGATGTCGGTCATCATCCCGTAGGCGCCGACCATGTCGGTGTCGAAGGCGACCAGATCGCCTTCTTCCATGACGTGGCTGCTGCACTCCTGGAACCAGGGGTTGGTGCGCACGCCTGCCGAGAGCAGCCGGCACTCCATCCAGTCGCCTCCACGGGTGAACATCTCGGCCCAGAGGAGGCCCCAGAGTTGCTGTTCGGTCATGCCTGGCCGCATCGCCTCGAACATCTTCCGACTGGCCACGCGGCAGGCCTCGACGGAGCAGCGCATGGCGAGGAGTTCGTCGGGCCCCTTGATCGACCGGGCCACCTCCATGACGGCCATGGCGTCGCTGAGCGTCAGCCCCTCTCCGAGGAGGGCGTTCGAGGCCGTGGCCGGAATGGGATCGACGGCGATCCGGGAGTTGCCACCCCCGGCGGCGCGGACGAGGTCCGCGATCTCCGCTGCGAAGCGCTTCGCCTGTTCCTCGCTCCGTTCGGCGGCCAGGAAGTAGGTGAAGTTGGTGGTCGGCCGTACCTCGGCGATCATCGGGTTGTGGGCCGAGAGGAACTCGCAGGCCGGGTAGTCGAACAAGATGATGGGTCCCTCGGTGGGAACCCAGAGCCAGCGGGCCTCGTTGTGGAGGAACCACAACTGCATGTTCGGTGCGTGTGTGGCGTACATGAGGTTCATCGGGTCGAACAGCAGGGCGCCGGCCAGGTCCCGGGCCACCAGTTGTCCACGGATGCGGTCCAGCCGGTAGCGCTGCATGGCATCGAGGTCGGGCAGCGTCAGGCCCGCCGCTGTCCATTCCGAGAGGGCCGGTTCGCCGGGCCCGAGGATCACGCGGTGGCCCTCCGTGGCCGCCAACTGGACGAGGGGGTCCTCGAAGCGCTCCCGGATCCTGCCTCCGGCCCCCGACGGTGGGTCCATGGTCATGCTCAGTCCTCGCGGGATTGGTTGTGAACGGGTGGCACCTGGGTCAGCCTCGCATCCGTGACCCCGTGGCGTCGAACATCGGATCGTTCCGACGCGTGGCCCTTCGTCGCACCCCCAGGACCTCGATCTCGAAGTCGGTGGCGTCGGCGATGGCGACCGGGACGTAGCCGAGCGCACACGATGCCCGTGACCAGTGGGCGTAGCCGCCGGAGGTGACCCAGCCGACGACCTCGCCGCCATGCCAGATCGGCTCGTCGCCCAGTACGTCGATGGCGAGCGCATCGTCGAGTGTGAAGGCGCAAAGGCGGCGCTGAGGACCCTGTTCGCGTTCGACGAGTACTTCGTCCCGTCCGATGAACTCACCCTTGTCGGGCTTCACGAACCGGCCCATGCCGGCTTCGTCCGGGGTGTAGATCGGGCGGTACTCGGTGGTCCAGGCACCGAAGTCCTTGTCGAAGCGCATCGAGTCCAGGGCCCGGAGCCCGAAGGGCCGGATGCCATGTGCTTCGCCGGCCTCCATCAGCAGGTCGAACAGTCGGACCTGGAGCGAGGCGGGTACCCAGAATTCGAAGCCGAGGTCGCCGGTGAACGTGATGCGTCCGACGAGGGTGTCGGTCATGGCCAGGTCGAGGTGCCGGATGTCGAGGAACCGGAATGCCTCGTTCGAGACGTCATCGTCGGTGAGCGACGCCAGCACGTCGCGTGCCTTCGGGCCGGCGATCGACAGGCCGGTGAGCTCGTGGCCGAGGGGCCGGTAGGAGACGGACCGGAGGCCGGGGAGGTGGGAGCGGAACCAGCGCTCGTGGTAGCCCTCCGCCGCACCGGAGCCGAACACGAGGAACCGCTCGGTGCCGTCGAAGGGGTCGGCCAGGGTGGCGACGGTGAAGTCGCCGATGAGCCGGCCCTGGTGGTTGAGCATCGGGGTCAGCGCCATGCGACCGGGGGCGGGGATGCGGTTGGCCATGACCCCGTCGAGGAACGCCCGGGCGCCCGGTCCGGCGAACTGGTGCTTGGCGAAGCCCGTGGTCTCGATGAGGCCGACGCCCTCGCGCACCGCCCGCACTTCCTCGGCGACCACCGGGAAGGCGTTGGAGCGGTGGAACGTGACCTCCTCGACCGGTTCTTCGCCGGCGACCTGAAACCACAAAGCGGCCTCGAGGCCGTAGGAGGCGCTCCACACGGCGTTGGCGTCGCTGAGGCGTCCGTGGATCGGTGAGGTGTGGAGTGGCCGGCCTGCCGGCAGTTCCTCGTTGGGGAAGCTGATCTGGAAGCGTCGTCTGTAGTTCTCCATGACCTTCGTGCGGGTGTAGGAGGGCGTGGTCCAGTCGCCGAAGCGGGCCACGTCCATGCCCCAGATGTCGAAGCCCGGATCGCCCGTGGTCATCCAGTTGGCCATCGAGAGGCCGACGCCGCCGCCCTGGCTGAGTCCGGCCATGACGCCGCACGCCACCCAGTGTCCCGGCTGGCCGCGGATGGGACCGATGATGGGGTTGCCGTCGGGGGCGAAGGTGAACGGGCCGTTGACCACGGTCTGGATGCCGGCGTCGGCGTAGATGGGGAAGTGCTCGAAGCCGAGTTCGAGCGAGGGGGCGATGCGTTCGAGGTCGGGGGTGAGGAGTTCGTCGGCGAACGACCAGGGGGTCTCCTTCACCGACCAGGGGACGCAGGCCTGCTCGTAGGTGCCCAGGAGCAGGCCCTCGCCCTCGACCCGGAGGTAGATCTCGCCACCGAAGTCGATGGCGCCGTACCCATGGCCGCCCGTCGCCTCCAGCCATGGTGCGATCTCGGGGATCGGCTCTGTCAGGAAGTACATGTGCTCCATGGCGAGGATCGGGAGCTCAAGGCCGCACATGCGCCCGACTTCGCGGGCCCAGAGGCCGCCGCAGTTGACGAAGTGCTCGCAGTTGATGGTGCCCTTGTCGGTCACGAGATCCCAGGTCCCGTCCTTGCATCGCTCGATCGTGTGGACCCAGGTGTTCTGTTCGACCTCGGCACCGGCCATCCTCGCCGCCGCCGCATACGCCTTGGTGACACCGGTCGGGTCGACGTGTCCGCCCACCGGGTCCCAGAGGGCACCCACGAAGTGCTGCTCCTCCATGAAGGGGATCAACTCCTTGGCCTCGGACGGCGTGATCATCTCGGTCTCCATGCCGAGGTAGCGACCCCGGGCGTGGGTCATCCGGAGCCAGTCGAGGCGGTCGGTGTCGTCGGCGAGCATGACCTCGCCGGTGAGGTGGATGCCGCACGACTCACCGGAGCGCTTCTCGAGGTCCTGGTAGAGCTGGACCGTGTAGCGCTGGAGGGCGGCGACGTTGGGGTCGCCGTTGATCGTGTGCATGCCGCCGGCGGCGTGCCATGTGGAGCCGGCGGTGAGGTGCCTGCGTTCGAGCAGCACCACATCGGTCCAGCCGGCCTCGGTTAGGTGGTAGAGCACGCTGGCACCGACGACGCCGCCACCGATCACGACGGCCTGCGCTTGGGATTTCATGGGCTGGACTCCGTGCTGCTCAGTAGTCGGTCTCGACGCCGCCCTCGGCGACTCGGCGCTCGACGAACTCGTCGAGTTGGGTCCGGCGGTCGTCGGGCATGGGCGGTTCCTCGTGGGCGGCGAGGATCAGGTGGGCCAGCTTCTCGGCCCGGTCGTGGGCTTCGAGGCGGCCGCTGTCATCCCAGTTCTCGAAGTTGGTCCAGGACGACACCATCGGCTGGAAGTGCTCGGTGGCGTAGCGCTCCTGGGTGTGGGAGGTGCCGAAGAAGTGGCCGGCGGGTCCGACCTCGGCGATGGCCTCGACGGCGAGTGCGGCGTCGTCGACGGTGATGGGTCGGAGCATCTCGGTGACCATGTTGAGCAGGTCGGCGTCGATGACCATCTTCTCGTAGGAGGCCAGGAGGCCGCCCTCGAGCCAGCCGGCGCCGTGGAGCAGCAGGTTGACGCCACCCATGACGGCCCCCCAGATGGCGATCACGCTCTCGTAGGCGGACTGGGCGTCGACGCTGTTCGAGGCGTTGACGTTCGACGACCGGTACGGGACGCCGTAGCGGCGGGCCAGTTGGCCGCCGACGAGGCAGGCCTTCCAGTACTCGGGCGTGCCGAATGCCGGACTCCCTGAGCGCATGTCGACGTTCGAGGTGAACCCCCCGTAGGAGACTGGCGCGCCGGGCCGGACGACCTGCGTATAGGCGATGCCCGCCAGTGCCTCGGCGTTCTGGAGGACGAGTGCTCCGGCGACGGTTACCGGCGCCATGGCTCCTGCAAGCGTGAACGGGGTGATCACGATGAGCTGGTTGGCGGCCGACATCTCCTGGATGCCGTGGAGCATGACCTTGTCGTAGCGCAGGGGCGTGCTGGCGTTGATCACCGAGAAGATCGAGGTCTCGTCGTTGATGGTGGCCTCATCGACGCCACGGGCAATCCGGACCATCTCGATGGCGTCCTGGTTGCGCTGCCGGCTGAGGCTGTACACGAACGGGAACTTGTCGGACAGCGTCAGCATGTCGTGGGTGGCGTGGAGGTGCCGGACGGAGGGGTGGAGGTCCATGGGTTCGACCGGGTAGCCGGCCACGGTGTGGACGGCGTTGAGGACCTGGCCCATCTTGATGAGGTTCCGGTAGTCCTCCCGGTTGCCGTTGCGGCGGTCGCGGCCGAGGCCCGTCACGAACGGGGGGCTGGCGACCGACGTGTAGACGATGTGGTCGCCGCCGAGGACGAGGTCGCGTATCGGGTCCCTGCCGTGGAGGGTGAACTGCGCTGGAGCGGTCGAGATCAGGTGGGCGACGAGTTCGGGGTCGAAGCGGACCCGGTCGCCGTCGACGTCGGCGCCGGCCTCGGCCAACTGCCGACGGGCGGTGTCATCGAGGAAGTCGATGCCGGTCTCGCGTAGGACCCGGAGCGAGGCCTGGTGGATGGCCTCGAGTTCGTCGTCGGAGACGGCCCGGATCGGGTCGAAGCGCATGCGGGGCTGTTCCCAGGGCGGCTGCTCGGCGACGACGTCGCGTGCCCTGGGCCGGCCGCTGAGCCTGCCACGCCGGTCGCTCACTCGAGCCCCTCGGAGAACGGCATCGGATCGGGTTCCGGCACCAGGTGGAGCTCGTCGCCCTCGTACGGGTGGGAGCGGGCGACGTCTTCGTTCAGCACAACGCCGAGGCCGGGCTCGCTGGAGGGGACCACGTTTCCCTCCTCCCACCGGATGGGGGTCTCCAGCAACTCGGCGTGGAAGCCGTCCCAGGTGCCGATCGACTCGAGGACCAGGAAGTTGGGGGTACAGGTGGCGAGGGCGATGTTGGCTGCCGCCACGACCGGGCCGCAGTAACAGTGTGGGGCGATCACGGCGTGGTGGACCTCGGCGATCGAGGCGATCTTCTTCCCCTGCAGTATCCCGCCGCTGCGTCCCAGGTCGGGCTGGAGGACCTGGGCGGCACCGGCCCGTAGCACGGCGGCGAATTCCGAGACCGTCGTGAGTCGTTCGCCGGTGGCGATCGGGATGGTCGTGCCGGCGGCGACTGTCGCCATGCCCTCGACGTCGTCGGGCGGGACCGGCTCCTCGAACCACAGTGGGTCGTAGGCCTCGAGGCGGCGGGCCAGTCGCAGGGCCCCCGAGGGCGTGAACTGGCCGTGGGTGCCGAACAGCAGGTCGGCCCGGTTGCCGACCGCTTCGCGGATCGCCGCGGTATAGCGCTCGGAGAAGTCGAGGCGCTCGAGCGACGGCTGGCGGCCGTCGTAGACGGAGTAGGGGCCGGCCGGGTCGAACTTGACGGCGGTGAAGCCCTGCTCGACGGCGGCGACGGCGGCCTCTGCGGCGAGTGCCGGGTTGGTATAGAGGTTCGGCCCGCCCTTGGGGGCGTAGGCGTCCTCGTCGCCCGGGTACAGGTAGGTGTAGGAGCGCAGCGCCTCGTGGACCCGGCCGCCCAGCAGGTCGTAGACCGGGCGTCCGGTCTCCTTGCCGATGATGTCCCAACAGGCGATCTCGAGGGCGCTGATCACGCCGCACAGCGTCGGATCCGGCCGCGACGAGTAGCCGCTGCCGTAGGCCCGACGCCAGAAGGCCTCCACGTCGAAGGGGCTCTGGCCTACCAGCCAGCGGTCGGCCACGTCCTCGATCATCTGGGCGACCAGGTGTGGTCCGACGGTGGCCACGTAGGCCTCGCCGACTCCCTTGACGCCGCTGTCGGTCGTGAGCGTCACGAAGATGAAGTAGCGGCCACCGTGCCGAGGCGGCGGATTGCCGACGACGAACGTCTCGACCTGGTCGATCATCATCCGTCGGCCTCCCTGTCGTCGCCGGGCGTGGCGTGGTCGGGGGAAGCATGCCCGTTGGGGAGGATGACCGTGCGTAGGACCTCGCCACGACGGACCTCGTCGAAGGCGAGGTCGATGTCCTCGAGGGGGTGGGTTGTGGTCACCAGCGCATCGAGCTCGAAGTCGCCAGCCTGGTAGTGGCCGATGAGCCGGGGAATGTCGTGGGCGAGTCGCACCGTACCCATCTTGGAGCCGAGGATCCGCTGGTTGGCGGCTGCCAGCATGGTGGGGTCGATCTCGAACGTGATTCCTTCGGGTGGCATGCCTACGAGTATGAGCGCCCCCATCGGGGCCAGGAGCTCGATGGCACCGCTCAGCGCTGAGGGTGCCGCCGTGGTGATGAACAGGTGATCGGCAAGGCGTCCACCGGTCGCCTCCCGGAGGACGGCAGCCACATCGCCGCTGACCGGGTCGACGGCATGTGATGCACCGAGGACCAGTGCCGACTCCCGCTTGTCGGGGAGCGGGTCGACGGCCACGATCGGTTCGGCCCCTGCCAGCCGTGCACCCTGGATGGCGCCGATTCCGACCCCGCCGCAGCCGACGACCACCACGACGTCACCTGTCTGCACCCGAGCCGTGTTGTGCACGGCTCCGGCGCCGGTGAGGACGCCGCATGCCAACAGCGAGGCCGAGGTCGACGGCACGTCGGCCGGGTACGAAACCACCTGCGAACGGTGGACGACGACCTGCTCGGCGAAGGCGCCGGTGTTGAGCCCCTGGGCGACCGGCGACCCGGTACCGTCCGTGAGCGGGCCGTGCCGGTCGAGGCCGAAGTCGCCCGAGCAGGTCACGTGGTGGCCGCGTCGACAGTCCGGGCACTCACCACAGGACCGTACGAGTGACACGACGACCTGGTTGCCGACGCCGATGTCGTCGATGCCCGGCCCGACCTCGACGACGCATCCGGCCGCCTCGTGGCCCATCACGAGTGGGAAGTCTGTGGCCCAGCCCCCGTCCACGTACATGAGGTCCGAGTGGCAGACGGCGCAGGCGTCGATCCGCACGCGGACCTCGTCGGGGCCGGGCGCGGCGAGGAGGAGCTGCTCGATGCTCTGCGGTTCGCCGACTCCCCGGCAGACGGCCGCACGGATGGTGGTCGCCCCAGACACGGCGCGCAACATAGTTCCCTGCGCCCGGATGGGTTTCAGCCGAGAACCAGCTCGGCGGCGGCCTGTAGGTCGGCCGGTGACCGTGCTCCCACGTTGAGCATGGTGACGGCACTGTCCTCCCAGGCGGCGAGGCGTTCCCGGATGCGCTCCGGTGGTCCGACGAGGCTGATCTCGTCGGCGAATTCGGCGGGCACGGCGGCTATCGCCTCGTCGCGCCGCCCCTCGAGGAACAGATCCTGGATGTGCAGGGCCTCGGACTCGAAGCCCATCCGGGCCATGAGCTTCGTGTGGAAGTTCTGGCCCTTGGCACCCATGCCGCCGATGTAGAAGCCCAGGCTGGCCCGGACCGGGAGCAGGGCGGCCTCCACGTCGTCGGTCACCTTGAGCGAGACGTTGACGGCGATCTCGAAGCCTTCATTCCGGTGGGCGATCTGGTCGGCGTAGACCTCGGGTCGCCAGGGCGAGTAGTAGAGCGGCAGCCAGCCGTCGGCGATCTCGCAGGTCTGCGTGACGTTCTTCGGGCCCTCGGCGCCGAGGAAGATCGGCAGGTCGGCGCGCAGCGGATGGGTCATGACCTTGAGCGGCTTGCCGAGGCCCGTCGATCCGTCCCCCGTGTAGGGGAGCGGCCAGAACTCGCCGTCGTTGCGCAGGTGCTCCTCTCGTGCGAAGGCGCGGCGCAGCACGTCGACGTACTCTCGGGTGCGGGCCAGCGGCCGGTTCGACGGCTGGCCGTACCAGCCCTCCACCACCTGCGGGCCTGAGACGCCGAGGCCGAGGATCAGGCGTCCGTTTGAGAGATGGTCGAGCGTGACGGCGTGCATGGCGGTCGCCGTCGGGGTGCGGGCCGACATCTGCACGATGCCGGTGCCCAGTCGGATGCGCTCGGTGTGGCCGGCGACGTAGGCCAGGGGCGTGAAGGCGTCGGACCCCCACGACTCGGCGGTCCACACGGCGTCGAAGCCCAGGCGTTCGGCCTCCTGCACGAGCGGGACCAGGTCGGTCGGCGGCTGTGCACCCCAGTACCCCAGCGTCAGGCCCAGTTGCATCCCGGCATCGTCGCAGTACCCGGGGGTCGGGGACAAGCCGCTCCGAGCGTATTCTCCCGTCGATGGAGGGCTTTCCAAGGCAGCACGCCCGCACCCGACGGTTCACCTGCGGTGCGCCGCGGACGGTGTCGGTCTCCGACGATGGCTCGCGGGTGCTGTTCCTGCGGTCGGCGGCGGGGGACGATCCGGTCAACTCCCTGTGGTTGGTCGACCCGGTGACCGGGGAGGAACGCCTGGTCGCCGACCCGGCCGAGCTGCTGTCCGATGGGGGCCACGATTCCGACCGGGAGCAGGCCCGACGGGAGCGGGCGCGGGAGGTCGGTGCGGGGATCGTCGCCTATGACGGACTACCGGACCTGTCCCGGGTGTGCTTCGTGCTGTCCGGGCGCGTCTTCCTTGCCGACGTGGACGAGGGGCGGGCCGCCGAACTCCCGTCGAGTGGAGACGCCTTCGACGCGCGCCTCTCGTCCGACGGGGCGTCGGTCGCCTACGTGTCCGGCCGGGGGGTCCGGGTCACCGGTACCGGTGGCGACCACCGCCTGATCGGCGGAACGACCGACACCGTTTCGTGGGGGTCGGCCGAGTTCGTGGCCGCCGAGGAGATGGGCCGCATGCGCGGCCACTGGTGGGCGCCCGACGCCGGCCACCTCCTGGTCGCCCGGGTGGACGTGTCACCCGTGGACGAGTGGTGGATCGCCTCGCCCGTCGAGCCGTGGTCGGAGCCGAAGGCGATCCGGTATCCGTCCGCCGGTACGGCAAACGCAGATGTGGGACTCGGCGTCGTTGCCCTCGATGGCAGCGTGGTCGACGTCGACTGGAGTTGCGGCGGAGAGTTCGAGTATCTGGCGGACGTGCAGTGGAGGGAGGGTTCGCCGCCGACCCTCGTGGTGCAGTCGCGCGACCAGCGCACGCTCGCCATCCTCGAAGTCGATGCGGTAGGCGGCTCGACGAACGAGGTGTACCGGGTTGTCGGTGACGACTGGGTTGAACTGGTGCCCGGTGCTCCGTGCCGGTGGGACGGTGCGCTCGTCACCGTCGAGGACCGGGGCGGGGCCCACCGGTTGGTCGTCGACGGCGTGGCGGTCTCGCCGGACGGCCTGCAGGTGAGGCGCATCGTCGGGGTCGATGGCGACCGGGTCGTCGTGTGTGCCTCCAGTGATCCGCTCGACGTGGATGTCGTAGCGATCCGCCGGGATGGCTCGGTCGAGGTACTGGCGTCGGGCGGGGGCGTGCGGTCGGCGTCCGTCGGCGGCGGGGTGCTGGCGGTTTCGGTCAGTGACCTCGACGGTTCCCGGTTGGCCGTGGGGGAGAATCTCGTGGACTCGTTCACCGAGGAACCCGTGGTCGACCCGGCCCCGATTTTCCACGTGGTCGGGGAGCGGGACCTGCGTGCCGCGGTGCTGTTCCCGACCGTCCACGACGGCTCGTTGCTGCCGGTCCTGCTCGACCCCTATGGCGGTCCGCACGCCCAACGGGTGCAGCGGGTCCGGGGGCAGTTCCTCACCTCGCAGTGGTTCGCCGACCAGGGCTTCGCCGTGGTCGTGGTCGACGGACGGGGCACGCCCGGTAGGGGGCCCGGGTGGGAGCGGGAGGTGCGCGGCGACCTGGCCGGCCCGGTGCTCGAGGACCAGGTCGATGCGCTCCACGCCCTGGCTGCCGCCGACGGTCGACTGGACCTCGACCGGGTGGCGATCCGAGGCTGGTCGTTCGGCGGCTACCTGGCGGCCCTGGCCGTGCTGCGGCGCCCCGACGTGTTCCACGCTGCCGTCGCCGGCGCCCCGGTCACCGACTGGCGGCTCTACGACACCCACTACACGGAGCGCTATCTCGGCCACCCCGACGTGGAGCCCGCCAACTACGAGCGCACCGACCTCTGCGCCGAGGCGGATTCGCTCACCCGGCCGCTTCTGCTCATCCACGGCCTCGCCGATGACAACGTGGTTGCCGCCCACACGCTGCAACTCTCACGCTCCCTCCTCGAGGCCGGCCGCCCCCACCGGGTGCTGCCGCTCTCGGGAGTGACCCACATGACCCCCCAGGAAGAAGTCGCCGAGAACCTCCTGCTGCTCCAACTCGATTTCCTGAGGGAGTCGCTGGAAATCTAGGACGCCGTCCAGCCGCCGTCGACGAGCAGGACGTGTCCGGTGAGGTAGGAACCGGCGTCGGATGCCAGCAGGAGGAGGGCGCCGTCGAGTTCGTGGGGCTCTCCACCACGGCCCATCGGTGTGCCGGATTCGACGTAGTTGCGGCCCGAGTCGGTGTGGAACATCTCTGCGCTGTTCATCTCGGTCTCGAACCAGGCCGGGGCGAGGGCGTTGACCCGGATGCCCTTGCGCGCCCACTGCACGGCGAGTTCCCGGGTGAGGTTGTGCAGGCCGCCCTTGGCGGTGGCATAGCCGGGCACCCGCAGCCTCCCTCCCGACACCTCTCCGAGCACCGAGCCGAGGTTGACGACCACCCCGGGGTGGTCGTTGTCGATCCACCAGCGTGCGGCCCGGCGGGCCAGATCGTAGGGGGCGACCAGGTCGACCTCGAGTTCGTGGCGGAAGTCGTCGAGGTCGTCGTCGACCGCAGGGATGACTCGGGAGATGCCGGCGTTGTTGATCAGGACGTCGAGTCGGCCGTAGTGGTCGACCGTGGCGTCGATCAGGTGCTGTGGTCCGTCAGGTGAGGTGACGTCGCATTCGACGGCGAGGGCGTCGGGGAGATCGGCGGAGAGGGCCTCGAGTCGTTCGACTCGGCGAGCGGCCAGCACGACCTTGGCTCCGACGCCGGAGACCACGCGGGCGAAGCGCTGGCCGAGGCCGCTGCTGGCACCGGTGACGACCACGACACGGTCGTCGAGTCGGAACCGGTCGAGGGCGCGTTCGGGATCGGACATGGGCGTCGAGCCTAGATGGCGTGGCAAACGATCTCGGTGGCCTTGACGGCGGCCCAGACCTCGGAACCGACCCGCAGGCCCAGTTCTTCGACTGCCGCCGGCGTCACCTCGGCGACGACCGGCAGGGGCCCGTCCAGTACCACCCGGATCCGTTCGAAGGCCGGCTGGAGGTCGGTGACGCCGGCCTGCCAGACGTTGCGGGGGCTTCCGTCCGGCGCCGAGCGGTGGAGGGCCACGGCGGTCGGGGGGACCACGAGGTGGACCGGCCCGTCGGCGGCTTCAGCCAGGACCACGCGTGTTCCGAGGGTGGTCACGGCCATTGCGCCCGAGGCCGTGGCCTCGAGCAGGTTCAGCCCGACCAGCGAGGCGGCATAGCGCGTGCGTGGTCGGCTCCTGACCTCGGCCGGGCTGCCGGCCTGCGTGACGGCACCAGCCTCGAGGATGACCAACCGATCCGCCAGGGTGGCCGCCTCGACGGGGTCGTGGGTGACGAGCAACGTTGCCGGGGCGTTGTCCGCGGCGAGCACGCCGTTGATGAGGTGTCGCGATTCGACGTCGAGGGCCGCCGACGGTTCGTCCAGCAGGAGGACGACCGGATCGGAGGCGAGGGCCCGTGCCAGGGCGACCCGCTGGGCCTGTCCGCCGGAGCATTCGTCGGGTCGACGGTCAGCGATGCCGGTGAGGTCGAGCGCGTCGAGCAGGCCGGCGACCCGGTCGGAGTCGGTGCCGGGGCCGAATCCCACGTTGGCGGCCACGGTCAGGTGCGGGAACAGCAGGCGGTCCTGGGGCACCCAGCCGACGCGGCGGATGTGCGGGGGGAGGAAGGTGCCGGTGCCGGGATCGTCAACCGTGGCACCGTCGATGGCGAGGGTGCCGGAGTCGAGGGCGAGGAGCCCGGCGAAGAGTCGGAGGAGGCTGGTCTTGCCGGCACCGTTGGGGCCGAGAACAGCGACCGTTTCGCCGGGCTCGACCTCGAAATCGACGCCGAGTGCCAGGTCACCGACCCGGGTGGATCCGGCCAGGGCCAGAGCGCTCATCGTCCCGGCAGCCAGCGGTCGCGCATGGGGAGGAGGACGGCGAGTGCCACGACGAGCATCACGAGGCTCAGGGCCAGGGCCCGCTCGGGCTCCGACTGGAGGGCGAGGAACGTCGCCAGTGGCAGCGTCTGGGTCCGGCCCGGGAGGTTGCCGGCGAAGGTGATCGTGGCGCCGAACTCGCCGAGCGCCCGGGCCCAGGCAAGCGCCAGGCCGGCGCCCATGGCCGGGAGCAGCCGAGGCAGGGTGATTCGGCGCAGCACGGTGAACGGCGGGGCGCCGAGGGTTGAGGCGATGCCCTCGAGGTCGTCGAGCTCGCGTCGAGCCGTGCGGAGCGCCCCCTCGACGGCGATGACGTAGAAGGGGAGTGCGACGAACGTGGCGGCCACGATCGCCCCGGAGAGTGTGAACGGCAGTGTCAGCCCGAACCAGCGGTCCAGCCACTGGCCGACGAGGCCCCTGCGTCCGAGGGCGAACAGCAGCGCCGTGCCGCCGACCACCGGGGGCAACACCATCGGCAACACGACCAGCGCCCGAACGATGCGTCGGCCGGGCAGGTCGGTGCGGCCCAGCGCCCAGGCGAGCGGCGTGCCGAGCACGAGGACGAACATGGCAGCGATGAGGCTGACGACCAGCGAGACCCGCAGGGCGTCGAGGGTGACGTCGTCGGCCAGCAGGTCGGGCAACGACGACCATGGCATCCGCTGGAGCAGGCCGAGGATCGGCAGTACCAACAGGACCACGGCCAGCCCGGCGAGGGTGAGCAGGAGCCTCCTCATGTGTCGAAGCCGTGGTCGTGGAGAATCTTGATCGCCGCGTCGGAGCGGAGGTAGGACACGAACCGGTCGCCGTCTGCCGTGAGCGATTCGGCCCAGTACTCGACGACGAAGGGAGGGAGATCCACACCGGGGACTCTGTCGATTCCATCGACTGCCAGGACGTCGGTCTGGTAGACGACACCCACGTCTGCTTCACCGAGGGAAAGCCGGGATACCACGGCGCGTACCGACGGCTCCTCGGTGTCGGCAGCGACGGGGAGCCCGAGGGCATGGGTCGCTGCGCCACAGGGAACGTCGATTGCGCAGACGGCCACACGGAGTTGCTCGTCGGCGAGGGAAGCGGTGCTGGAGATCCTGGCCGGGTTTCCGGCCGGTACGGCGAGTACGACCCGGTTGGTTCCAAAGCGGACGGCGTCGGCGCTTGTCGAGACGAGCCTCGCGTCGGCGGTCAGGAATGCGTCGGCGGGGGCGCCGTCGCGAAGTTGGGCGGCGAGGTGGTTCGAACCGCCGAACACCAGCGACACGCCCGTTCCGGCTGCCGCTTCGTAGGCCTCGACGAGTTCGGGGAGGACATCGGTGAGCGACGAGGCGGCGAACACGGTGAGGTCATCGCCCCCGGGACCGTCACTGCATGCCATGGCGGGCAGCAGCAACGCTCCGGCGAGGAGCCAGGCTCCCGCCCGTGGGTCCGCCAACATGTCAACGTGGCCGCTCGACGACGACGTTGGTGGCCTTGACCACGGCGACTGCGAGCACGCCGGGTTCGAGGCCGAGGTCGTTGACCGCCTCGGCGGAGATCAGCGACACGATCCGGTGGGGTCCGGCCTGGACCTCGACCTGGGCCATGACGCCGTCGACCAGTACCCGGGTGACGAGACCGGTGAAGCGGTTGCGTGCGGAGAGTGCGGTGCCCCCCTCTTCGGGGGCCTCGGCCCGTTCCTGGGCCAGGCGGGCCAGGTCGGTGCCGTCGATGAGGCGGTGGCCGCCGTCGGTTCGGTGGGCGGGGAGGCGTCCGCCGTCGACCCAGCGGCGGACCGTGTCGGTGCTCACGCCCAGCAGGTGCGCCGCTTCACCGATCTTGAACTGGCTCATGCAAGGAAATATATGCAAAAACCTTGTCCATGCCAAGCACTACGCTCTTGGGCATGAGCATTCCCGTCACCGGCGATGACCTGACCGCCCGCCTCGAGGAATACGGCAGCGCCTGCTTCCTGGTCACCGTCGGTGCCGATGGCTCACCCAAGGTCGTCCATGTGCCCGTCCTCTGGGACGGCGAGGTACTGCGCTGCACCCCCGGTGCCGGCACCCTGCGCAACCTGGGCGACGGTGGATCGGCCACCCTGGTTTTCCCGGCACCGGTCCCCGACGCCCACAGCATGCTGCTCGACGGCACCGGTCGGGCGAACGGCGACGTGGCTGTCGTCAGCGTCGATGGCGGGGTGCTTCACCGCCCGGTACCTGTCACTCCGGGTGACGAGGTGAACTGCTAGTCGGAGTTACTCCACCGACACCAGATGTCCGGGTTCAACCTCGGTGTGGGTGACCAGTTCGGGCCCCTCACCGGCAGGCCATACCGGGCTGGGGATCTCGCCGGTGAGCAGCGGCCGTTCGGTGCGCTGGCGGGGATCGGCGATCGGCACGGCGCTGAGAAGGCGCTTCGTGTAGGAGTGTCGGGGGTCCTGGAAGACCTGCTCACGGGATCCGAGCTCCACCACCTGGCCCAGGTACATCACGGCCACCCGGTGGGCGATGCGCTCCACGACGGCCAGGTCGTGGCTGATGAACAGGTAGGACAGCCCCATCTCCTGCTGGAGTTCCAGCATCAGGTTCATGACCTGGGCCTGAACCGACACGTCCAGGGCTGACACGGCCTCGTCGGCAATGACCAGTTCGGGATTCAGCGCCAGGGCCCGTGCAATGCACACTCGCTGGCGTTGGCCGCCAGAGAACTGGTGGGGGTAGTTGTTCAGCATCGACTGCTCAAGGCCGACCAACTCGAACAGGCGACTCACCCGGTCCCTCGCCTCCTCTTTGGTGGCGACTTTGTGGACCATCAGGGGCTCGGCCACAGAGGCACCGACCCGGACTCGAGGGTCGAGACTGGCGAACGGATCCTGAAAGACGATCTGCATGGTTTGTCTGTGTACGCGCATCTCCTTGGGTTTGAGGGAGGTGATGTCAACGCCCTTGAGGAGAACCCTGCCCTGGTCCGCGTCGTGGAGACGGATGATGAGGTTGGCCAGGGTGGATTTTCCACAACCGCTCTCTCCGACCACGGCGAGGGTCTCACCGTGGTCGATATGAAGCGATACGTCAGTCACAGCGTGTACCCGGCCGTGGTGGGCGGTCGGGAATTGTTTAGATACTCCCTGCACCTCGACGACGGGACTCTGGCCGTTGCTCCCGCTTGTCACGCCAGGTCTCCTGCCAGATTGAACGGCCTAGGTCCGTCGTGGCCGGCCATGCTGCCAAGCGTGGGCACCGCGCTGAGGAGGCCCCGGGTGTAGGCCTCGCTCGGCGAGTGGAAGATCTGTTCGACAGGACCCTGTTCAACAATCTTTGACTGGTGCATGACGACGACGCGGTCGGCTACTTCAGCAATCACACCCATGTCGTGGGTGATGAGCATCATCGCGGTGCCCGTCTCAACCTGAAGCTGTTTGATGAGTCCGAGGATCTGGGCCTGGATGGTCACGTCGAGGGCGGTTGTGGGCTCGTCGGCGATGAGTAGCCGGGGTCCGCAACACAGGCCGATGGCAATCATGATCCGCTGGCGCATGCCGCCAGACATCTCGTGGGGGTATTGCCCGATCCTCTTGTCGGCTTCGGGTATCCGTACCAGATCGAACATTTCTCGGGCCCGGGCCATGCTCGTCTTCCTGTTTGACCCCTCATGGATCCGTACCGCCTCGGCGATCTGTTCTCCGACCGGGTACACCGGGTTCAGGCTGGTGAGCGGCTCCTGGAAGATCATGGCGATCTGGTTGCCGCGGATGCTCCGCATGGTGGGTTCGTCTTGGCCCAACAGGTCGAGGGTCGAACCGTCGTCCATCTTGAGTTCGACTCGGCCACGGGTGATCTTCGCCCGGGTGCCCATTTCGATCAGCCGCATGATTGAGAGCGCGGTGACCGACTTGCCCGACCCTGACTCGCCGACCACGCCCAGCGTCTCACCGGGCTCGATAGTGAAACTCACCGAGTCCACGGCGGTGAACTCGTCGAAGGCGACGGTGAGGTCGGTGACCGAAAGAAGAGTCATCAGCGCCCTCGGAGCTTCGGGTTGAAGGCGTCCTGGAGGCCGTCGCCGATCAGGCTGATGCTGAGTCCGGTGATCACGATTGCGGTGCCCGGGAAGAAGACCATCCACCAGGCGGTCAGCGTGTAGGCCCGGTTCTTGCCCATCATCGACCCCCAGCTAACCGTGTTGACGTCCACCAGACCCAGGAAGGCGAGTCCGGCATGGAAGAGGATGGCGATGACCACGGTCAAGGTGGCTGAAACCAGCAGGGGCGGCATGGCGTTGGGCAGGATCGTGCGGAACATGATCCGTAGGTCGCTGCACCCGATGGCGCGGGAGGCCTTCACATACTCCATTTCTCGCAACCTGAGGAACTCGGCACGTGTAAGGCGGGCTGCCAGCGGCCACAGCGTCAAGCCGATAGCCAGGGTTTCGTTCCAAGTTCCCGGTCCGAGCAGGAAGATCACGACCAGCGCGAAAAGCAGGGAAGGCATGACCTGGAAGATTTCGGTGAAACGCATGAGCAGGGTGTCGATCCACCCGCCGAAGTATCCGGCCAGGCTGCCCACTACCAGGCCGATGGTCAGGGTAAAGGCTGCGGCCACTGCGGCGACTAACAGGGTGGTCCGGCCCCCGGTGAGAATGCCGGCAAGGATGTCCCGCCCCAGGTAGTCGGTGCCCAACAGGGGGCCCAGGTCGTCGCCTGGCCCCAGGAACGGTGGGGCCACCATCTTTTTCGCAGACGTCGCATACAGCCCCGGTCCGAAGATGGTGACCAGGACGATGAAGGCGAACACGATCAGGCCCAGAACAGCCGGCTTGTTCCGCAGGAACATCCGAAGCGCGCCACGTCCGCCGGTCTCTGTCGGTTCGATGGCGATGCCGAGGTCGGTCATCGGGATCCTCCGACGCGTATGCGCGGGTCGATGAGCCGGTAGACGAGGTCGGTGAGCAGGTTGGCCACGATGACCATGGCAGCCGAGAAGATCATGATGCCGAGCAGCGTCGGACTGTCGCTTCGGAATATCGAGCTGACGGCCAGCCGTCCGATTCCCGGCCAGGCGAACACGAACTCGACGAGCAGGGCCCCAGAGAGGAGGTTTCCGACCTGCAATCCGGCTGCGGTGACCACGGGGATGACGGCGTTGCGCAAGGCGTGCTTGTACACGACGACCCGCTCGTGGGCGCCCTTGGCTCGGGCGGTGCGGATGTAGTCGGACTCCAGCACTTCGAGCATTGAGGCTCGGGCCAGCCGGGAGTAGATGGCCAGGTAGATGATGCCAAGGCTTATGGCCGGGAGGACCAAATGCTCGAGCAGGTCGACGGTCTCACCGAACCAGTTGCCGTTGTAGCGGACGTCCTCGATGCCGCCCACCGGCAGGATGCCCCACTTGGCGGCAAAGACAAGGATGAACATGAGGCCCGACCAGAAGACCGGGGTGGAGAAACCGAGGAGGCTGATGACCGTCACGCCGTGGGAGGCCGGACTCTCCGGCCGGCGTGCCGTGAACACCCCGATAGCCACGCCGACCACTACCGCGAAGACCAGTGCCGTGCCAGCCAGCAGCATGGTCGCGAAGAGCCTGTCCAGGATCAGGCCGAGGACCGGCTCGTTGAAGTAGGTGGATTGCCCCAGATCCAGTTGGGCCACGTTGCCGATGTAGGCCATGAGTTGGACCAGCATCGGACGGTCCAGCCCGTAGTCGGCTCTTACCTGGGCCAGGAACTCTGGGTCGCCAGTGCCCTGCTGTATGCCGAGGTATGTGGCAGCGTCGCCCGGGGCGATCTGGATCAGGGAGAAGACCACGATCACGACTGCCAGCAGCAGTCCAATCGCCAGTACCAATCTGATCCCGATACCCCGGGCGAGTGCTATCACCTCGTAATCGTTGTGCCCTACTGGGTCCTTCAGTCGCCGCCTACCGGTCGAGCCAGACGTTTTCCATGCCTGACAGGCTGCCCCACGGGCCGGTCGGAAGGTTCATGACATCCAGCTGGCTGGCCCCGTAGATCGGCATGGCGTTGATGTTGTAGAACGGCAACTCCTCTGCGGTGATCTCCTGGAACTCGTCGTAGAGCACCTTCCGGTCGCCGAAGTCCGATTCGGCTGCCGCGGCGTAGAGCAACTCGTCGACCCGTTCGTTGCAGTAGGCCGAGTTGTTGACGAAGAAGGAAACAATGATGTTGGCGCACTCGTAGGCCCGCTGCACGCCGATGACCGGATCGCCCCAGTTGAAGTAAGAGGTCATGGTCATCTGCCAGGCATCGGGACCGCCGAAGAAGATGCCGACCCACTGTCCCGTATCGGCCGACTGAACGACCTCTACGCTGACGCCGACTTCACTGAGCGCTGCGGCGATGTATTCGGCCACGTGGAGCTGCTGCTCGTTCACGCCCGGGATGTAGTGGATCTTCAACTCCAGACCGTCGGCGTAGCCGGCCTCGGCCAGCAGGGTGCGAGCCTTGTCCAGGTCTACGTCGTAGCGCTCCACGTCCGAGTTGTAGAACGGGCTATCCGGATGGATACCACCCAGCGCCTCCTCGGTGAAGCCCTGGTGCAAGGTGTTGATGATGTAGTCGCGGTCGATGGTGTACGCGATGGCCTGCCGCACCCGAATGTCACTGATGACCTCGTTAGCCAGGTTGAACTGCAGATGGTTCAACGGCCCAACACCACTGAGCGCGGGAACGGCCGCTATGTCCGGGTTGTTCTGCACCTTCTGTTCGTTCAGGACGCTGGCGTAACCCGCAGTGTCGTATTCCCCGCTCTCCAGGCCCAACAGTGCCGCATCCTCGTCGGGGACGATCAGGTAGATGATGCTGTCGAGGTACGGACGATCGGGAATGAAGAAGTCCTCATAGGCCTCAAGCACGATCTTTGATTCCTTGTTCCACTCGGTGAGGACGAACGGTCCCGAACCAACCGTGATCAAGTCGCCCTCCAGGGCAGCCGTGTTATTCGGGTGCCCCTTCATCTCGCTGAGTGGCGTGTCACCCATGATGTGCTTGGGCATGACCGGCATGAGCACATCCGACATAGCGATCCACAGCGCCGGGTGTTCAGTGGCCAGGTTGAGGACCACGGTGAGGTCATCGGGCGTGTCGATCGACTCGAGTGGTGCCCACATCCCGGTAAACGGGTGGTTGGCCTGGATCGCCTCGATCGAGAACTTCACGTCGGCCGATGTGATCGGCACCCCGTCGTGGAAGGTCGCGCCCTCCACTAGGTGCAGGGTGACGGTCAGATCGTCCTCGGAGACCTCCCACGACTCGGCCAGATACGGCTGAGGCTGCCAGTCGGGGTCCAGATGGACCAGCGAAGCGAAGATCTTCGAGCTCGGGTTGCCGATCCCGACGCCGGAAGCCAGCCCGTGGTTGATGCTATTTCCTACCTGGGTACTGGCCTGCACCAGCGTGCCTCCGGGCACGGGTACGGCAGCTTCTTCGGCGTAGGCGCCGTCGCCGATGTCGTCGTAGGTGATGATGAAGGCGGTACCGAAGTACTTGCCGTTCAGCGCCGCGAGGGAGCCGTCGTCCTTCATGGACT
>Ga0206685_10000059_pt1 | contig 32120 bp, 33 predicted proteins | sample M220012015metaG_FD_161049 | JGI IMG/M metagenome (GOLD analysis project Ga0206685, IMG submission 161049) | Ammonia-oxidizing marine archaeal communities from Monterey Bay, California, United States - M2 200m 12015 | ecosystem: Environmental > Aquatic > Marine > Intertidal zone | place: USA...
GTGGATTTCTTTCTGGCCGACGACGGTCGGATGCTCCTCAACGAGGTAAATACCATCCCCGGTTTCACGCCAATCTCGATGTACCCGCGGTTATGGCAGAAGGCGGGCCTGTCCTATCCGGCCCTCATTGACCGGTTGGTCGATCTGGCTGTGGAACGCCACGCACGCCGGCGCCGCAACACGGCGCGCTGACCGGTCCGGGTCAGGTTGCCGGGTCGATCGAAGCTCGTAGAAACCGCAGTAGCTCGCGTCGGCGCTGTACGACCGGCCGCAGAGTAGGCCCCACTCCGGCGGCGCGAAGGACCTCGATCTCGGTGGCCACGCCGACCACGGTGGAATAGGCGCTGAGCAGCAGGAGTTGGGCGTCGGTCCGACGCATCCGCCCAGCGGCCATCTCGGCCTCCATCCACACCCGGGCCCGGGCCAGGAGCGGCTCCAGGTGCCCTCGGAGGCGTTGGGCACCCGGCGAGTTGGGTCGGCTGACCTCCCGGAGCAGACCGAGCAGGACCGGCTGGTCGAGGGCCACCCGGAACACGGCCCGCACCATGGCCTCCACCCGGTCACCGTCCGGCTGGTCTTCGACTAGCGCCTCCTCCAGGGCGGACACCATCTCGCCGGCGCACCTGTCGACCACGGAGTTGAGCAGGCCCCTCTTGGAGACGAAGTGGTAGAGGATCGTCTGCTTGCGGATGCCCAGGCCGACGGCCAGGGCGTCCAGGGAGGTGCCGTCATACCCGGCGGTGCCGAACGAGGCCAGGGCGGCGTCCAGTACCCGGTCCTTGGTGCTCCCAGGGGCTTCGGTCATCGCCACGGGACCACCGTAGCCCGCTTCTCTACCAACTGGTAAATAGCCTGACCATCTGGTAGACAACTGGGGTGATCCCCGAGGAACTGGCCGGGCGCCGTATCGCCATCACTGGAAGCACTGGCTTTCTCGGCACTGCCCTCGTGGAACGCCTCCTGCGCTGTGCCCCGGACTCCGAACTGGTCCTGGTCGTACGCCCGGGCCGCCGGGGCGCTGGCCGGCGGGTAGAACGAGACATCTTGCGCAACGACGCCTTCGAGCGCCTTCGGGCCGACTTGGGGGCTGATGAATTCGCCGAAATGGCCGACCGTCGGATCACCGCGGTGGCCGGCGACGTGACCATCGACGGCCTCGGTTTGGACGAAGAGGGCCGTGTCGCCCTCGCCTCCTGCGACCTCGTCATCCACTCGGCGGCTGCCGTGAGCTTCGACTCTCCCCTTGATCAGGCCGTCGAGGTCAACCTGCTAGGTCCGGTCCGGATTGTCCAGACTCTGGCCGAGCTGGGCGTGGCTCCCCACCTGGTTGCCGTCTCTACCTGCTACGTGGCCGGAAGCCGGCGGGGCGCCGCCCCGGAGGAGGCTGTGGACGCCAGCCCCTTCTTCGTAGATGTGGACTGGCGGACCGAGGTGGACTCGGCTCGCAGGATCCGGAATGAGACGGAGACCGACAGCCGAACCCCAGAACGCCTCCGGGACTTTCGCGAGCAGGCCCACGGCGAGCTGGGGGCCGCCGGGACTCCCAGCTTGGCCGCCAAGACCGAACAGTTGCGCTCCCGGTGGGTGGATGACCGGATGGCCGAGGCCGGCGTGGCGCGGGCCTCCTCGCTGGGCTTTCCTGATGCTTACGCCTACACCAAGGCTCTCGGTGAGATTGCGTCGGCCGAGGTGGCCGGTGACGTACCGATCAGCGTGGTGCGCCCGGCCATCATCGAATCAGCGCTGGCCGAGCCGTCTCCGGGCTGGATCCGAGGTTTCCGGATGGCCGAGCCGGTCATCATCTCCTACGCCCGGGGCCTCCTGAAGGAGTTCCCCGGGGTCCCTGAGGGCACCATCGACGTCATCCCCGTCGACTTCGTGGTGGCCGCCATCTGCGCTGTGGCTGCCCGTGGTCCACTGGGACCGGACGATGGCGACGACATCATCCAGGTTGCGTCGGGCAGCGTAAATCCGCTGCGCTACGGCCACCTCGTGGACATGGTTCGCGAGTGGTTCACCGAGCACCCCATCTACGACGATCTGGGACAGCCCATTCCGGTTCCCCAGTGGTCATTCCCGGGCCGGGGCCGCGTCAAGAAGCAACTCGAGCGGGCCGGTACCGCCCTGGACCGGGCCCAGAAAGTGTTTGACGTGTTGCCCGTCCGGGGCCGCCAGGCTGAGGTGGGGGCCCGCCTCGAGGAGCGGCGCGATCTGGTCCGTCGGGCCGAGGGCTACGTCGACCTGTACGGCGCCTACGCAGAGTGCGAGGCCGTCTACGGCCTCGACAACCTGCTCGGCCTGTGGGGTTCGTTGGACGACGCCGACCGGCGGGCCTTCTGCTTCGACCCCCGGGTCATCGACTGGGACCACTATGCCCCTGAGGTGCACCTACCGTCGGTAGTCCGGGCCGGCCGGGTGCCCATGAAGCCGCCGGCTCGGGGCGGCGAGAGCCGGTCGGCTCGCCTCCGGCGGCAGGTCCTGGCACCGGAACGACAGCTGGTGGCCTTCGACCTCGAGAACACCCTGATCGCCTCTAACGTCGTGGCGTCCTACGCGTGGCTCGGCAGCCGCCACCTGCGGGGCCGGGACCGGGCCCGCTTCGTGGCCGGGCTCGTGGCCGAGGTTCCCACCCTGTTGTCGCTCGACAGGAAGGACCGCAGCGACTTCCTACGCCACTTCTACCGACGCTACGAGGGCGCGCCAGTAGACCAGATCGCCGCCGACAGCTTGGAGAAGTTCAGCGAACTAATACTTGCCAAATCGTTCCCGACCGGCATCCGACGGGTCCGCGAACACCGGAGCCTCGGCCATCACACCGTCCTAATCACCGGTGCCCTGAACTTTGTGGTCGAACCGTTCCGTCCCTTGTTCGACGACATCGTGTCGGCCGAGCTGGAGGTGGTCGACGGTACCTACAACGGCCGCCTGACCGCCGTGCCGCCCACCGGGGAGGCCCGCTACCAGGCTCTCTTTGACCACGCAGTGGCCCACGACTTGGACCTCCGCGAGTCGGTGGCCTATGCCGATTCGGCAAGCGATCTGCCCATGCTGGAGGCAGTCGGCTTCCCGGTGGCCGTCAACCCGGAGACCCGACTGGCCGGCATTGCCCGCAAGCGGGGCTGGCTCGTCGAGGACTTCCGCAAGTCGCCCGGGATGCGACGCAACCCGCTGCCCCTGGCCCCGGTGGCGAGGGTCTGACGATGAAGGCCCTGCAGTTCCGCCGCAATCTGCCCCGCTACGCGGCGGCCCGTATCGTCGGGGGGGTTGTGCCCGGTCGCGGCGCCTCGGCCGGCCCGCTGAGCCTCGTCGACATGGACCCGCCCACCCCGCCGGGACCCGATTGGGTGACCGTCCGACCCCGCCTGTCTGGGATCTGCGGCTCTGATCTGGCCACCGTGGACGGCCGCTCGGCCCGCTACTTCGAGCCCCTGGTGTCCTTTCCATTCGTCCCCGGCCACGAGGTGGTCGGAGACCTGGACGACGGCTCCCGAGTGGTCCTCGAGCCAGTTCTAGGCTGCGTGAGCCGCAACCTGGAGCCGGCCTGTCCACCGTGCGCCGACGGCCACCTCGGCAACTGCCAGCACACCTCGTTTGGAGACCTAGAGCCGGGCATCCAGACCGGCTCGTGCCACGACACGGGCGGTGGCTGGGCCACCGCGTTCACCGCCCACCCCTCCCAACTCCACCGGGTTCCCGACGACCTCGATGACTCGGCGGCCGTAATGGTCGAGCCCACGGCGTGTGGTATTCACGCCGCCTTGGCCGCCCGGGTGCCCGACAACGCCGTGGTGGTCGTCCTCGGGGCGGGAACCCTTGGCCAGGTCTCGCTGGCCGCCCTTCGGGCTCATGCAGCGCCCCGGACCATTTTGGCCACTGCCCGCTATCCCGAACAGCGTCGGATGGCCGCCGTGCTGGGAGCCGACCTAGTGGTCGCTCCCGACGAGGTCCGGCGGGCCGTTCGAAGGGCCACCGGCAGCCGGGCCATCGGCGCCCCGGCCGTCGGCGAAGCCTCTGAGGGATTCGTGGACCGCCTCACTGGCGGCGCCGACGTGGTCGTGGACTGCGTCGGCTCGTCGTCCAGCCTGACCGACGCCCTGGCCGTCGTCCGCCCCCGGGGTCGCATCGTCTTGGTCGGCATGCCGTCCGAGGTCACCCTGGAACTCACCCCCTTGTGGCACCGGGAGATTGAGTTGGTCGGTGCCTACACCTACGGCACCGAATCCCTAGCTAACGGCACCACGCGTCGCACCTTCGACCTGGCCACTGACCTGGTCCGCGACGCTGATCTGGGCCGCCTAGTGACCGCCACCTACCCTCTATCCCGCTACCGCGAGGCCCTCGAACACGCCGCAGCGGCCGGCCGGCGGGGAGCCACCAAGATCGCCTTCGACCCCCGAGACGAGAAGGAGCGCAACGACCTGTGAACAACGGACGCCACCTCGCACCCCGACCCGGCTTCGTCCTCGACGTGGACCGCAACAGCCCGCCCATCGTGTTCCACCACGGGGAGGGCTTCCGCCTGGAGAAGCTCCCGGCCGGTCGCTCCCGTGTGATCTACCCAGCCGAGCCCCTCGAGGGTCTGGCCGATCCCGACGGCGCTATCCGGCACGCCCTCGACAATCCGATCGGCGATTCGGAGCCCCTCCGGGCCCTGCTACACGCCGACATGAAACTGACTATCGCCTTTGACGACATCTCACTCCCTTTGCCACCCATGCGCCGCCCAGACATTCGCCAGCGGGTCATCGAGGCCGTGCTGGACCTTGCCGCCGAGGCTGGCGTGGATGACGTCCATCTGATCGCTGCCCTGGCCATTCACCGGCGGATGACCGAGGACGAGCTACGCCACGCAGTGGGCGACCGGGTGTACGACGCCTTCGCCCCTGATGGCCGCCTCTACAACCACGACGCCGAAGATCCGGACGGCATGGTTGTGCTGGGCGAAACCCCGCACGGCGAAGACGTGCAGTTCAGCCGGCGGGCCGCAGAGAGCGACCTGGTGGTCTACGTCAACATCAACCTGGTGGCCATGGACGGCGGCCACAAGAGCACGGCCACTGGCTTGTCCGGCTACACGGGCCTACGTCACCACCACAACGTCCACACCATGCAGGACTCCCGGTCGTTTATGGACCAGGAGAACTCGGCCCTGCACGCCTCCAACTGGCGGATGGGCAAGGTCATCCGGGACGCCGGAGTGAAGATCTTCCAGATCGAGACCACGGTCAACAACGACACCTTCGGTCGCGAGGGCCCCCTAGCCCTGCTCCAGAAGCGAGAGTGGGAATGGTCGACCCGGGACCGCATGCAGTTCCTGGCCATGAAGGCAGGCCTGGACGTGATGCCGTCGTCGGCCAAGCGGAAGGTCTTCTCATCCTGGCAGGCTCCGTACGCCCTCACGTCGGTACAGGCCGGTGAGGTGGAGGCGGTACACGAGGTCACTACGGCCAACGTCTACCGCCAGCATCTCGTTCCAGTGGAGGGCCAGACCGATGTCTTGACCATGGGGCTCCCCTACATCTGCCCCTACAACGTCAACTCGATCATGAACCCGATCCTGGTCATGTGCCTGGGCCTTGGCTACTTCTTCAACCTGTACCGAGGCCGGCCGCTGGTCCGGGAAGGCGGCGTGCTCATAATGAGCCACCCCACCCCGTGGGAGTTCCATCCCGTCCACCACCCCAGCTACATCGACTTCTTTGAGCAGGTGCTAGCCGACACCACTGACCCGGTCGAGATCGAGCGCAAGTACGAGAAGCAGTTCGCCGAAGACGAGTGGTACATCCACCTGTACCGGAACTCCTACGCCTACCACGGTGTCCACCCCTTCTACATGTGGTATTGGGGCAGCCACGCCCTTCAGCACCTCGGACGGGTAGTCGTAGTGGGCGGTGATTCGGCCGCAGTGCGCAGGATGGGCTTCCAAGCGGCCTCCACCCTGCAGGACGCCCTGGAAATGGCCTCCGACGTAGTCGGCCCACAGCCCACAGTCACCCACATCAAGAACCCGCCAATCCTGATGGCCGACGTCAGCTGAGCCGATGGGACAAGTGAGCCTCCGGGTGGCCAAAGCCCGGGCCATGGTCGGGCGCTTCGGCTTCCCGTGGCAGGCCGCACCAGTCCCCACTGGTGTCGCCCCAGCACCCTCCACTCGGCAACTGGGTGCCGACTACGACACCGCCTGGGCCCGCCGGTACCCGGCCCGCCTGGCTAGGGCCGCTCTCGTCGAGGGGGTGATGCGACCCACCATGTCAGCCATCGCCTCACCCAACCGCCGGGGCCTGGACCGCCTCGACGACCTAGACGGGCCCGTGGTCTTCGTGGCCAACCACCACAGCCATGCCGACACGCCCCTGCTGCTCACCTCGATCCCCGAACCATGGCGCCACCGTGTAGTGGTCGGCGCGGCGGCTGACTACTTTTTTGGAAACCGGCTCAGCGGCGCCGTCTCGGCGTTAGCCATCGGTGCCGTGCCGATCGAGCGGACCAGGGTAGGTCGCCGGTCCGCAGACATGGCCCGCGATCTGATCGACGACGGGTGGAGCGTGCTGCTCTACCCAGAGGGCGGACGCAGCCCAGACGGGTGGGGACAGGAGTTCCGTGGCGGTGCTGCCTTCCTTGCCATCCGTTGCAAGGTCCCGGTAGTTCCCATCCACCTCCAGGGAACGGGGCGGATTTTACGTAAGGGCCGAACCCTGCCCCGACCGTCGCGCACCACGGTCACTTTCGGCGACCCGGTCCGAGCCAACGACGACGAGAACGCCCGGGCCTTCGCTGTCCGGCTCCAAGCCGCGGTGGCCGCTCTCGGCGACGAGGCCTCTTCAGACTGGTGGCAGGCGCGCCGCCGGGCCCACGCCGGTACCTCACCCGGGCTCACCGGACCGGCCATCGGGGCCTGGCGCCGCGCCTGGGTGCTCGGTGACCGGAATCGAGGAATCGGCAGGAAACGCCCCCGATGGCCGGAACTCTGAGCCCGAAAGCCCATACTTCTGCATTCCAGCTCGAATCTTTAACTTTCTTTGACCTCGCGCCCAGACCCTGGGCCAAGTGGGTCCAGTAGTTTCCGAAATATTGAGAGAATCGCGGCCAGCGTCGGCCTTGCGTTCCCCGGATTCCACTATCCCGCCTACCAAACAAGACAAAGAGATCAACGATGACCGTCGCCGCCTCCACCCCTATTGAACTAATCCAGGGCGTGTACGCCACTCTTGACGAGCATCTGGAGGTCGGTCGTCGGCGCATGGGAGGCCCGCTGACCCTGGCCGAGAAGATCCTGGTCAACCACCTGGACAACCCGGAGGACGCTGCCCTGGAGCGGGGTGTGTCGTACGTGGACCTACGGCCCGACCGGGTGGCCATGCAGGACGCCACGGCCCAGATGGCATGGTTGCAGTTCATGACCGCCGGCCTCGATGAGGTCCAGGTCCCGACAACCACCCACTGCGACCACCTCATCCAGGCCCGCGACGACGGTAAGAGGGACCTGGCGGCCGCCGTGGACGGCAACCGCGAGGTCTACGACTTCTTAGCCTCGGTGTCTGCCCGCTACGGCGCTGGGTTCTGGAAGCCCGGCTCCGGGATCATCCACCAGGTGGTGCTGGAGCAGTACGCCTTCCCCGGTGGGATGATGATCGGCACCGACAGCCACACCCCGAACGCCGGCGGGCTAGGCATGGTGGCCGTCGGGGTGGGTGGCGCCGACGCCGTCGACGTGATGACCGGATTCCCGTGGAACGTGCGTTGGCCGAAGCTCATCGGCGTCCACCTGACCGGCCAGCTGAACGGCTGGGCTGCCCCCAAGGACGTCATCTTGAAGGTGGCCGACATCCTCACTGTTACGGGCGGTACGGGTGCCATCGTGGAGTACTTCGGCCCCGGTGCCCGCAGCCTGTCGGCCACCGGTAAGGGCACCATCTGCAACATGGGCGCCGAGATCGGTGCCACCACCTCATTATTCGCCTACGACGACGCCGTGTCCCGCTACCTAAAGAGCACCGGCCGCGAGGCTGTGGCCGACGCGGCCGACGCCGTGGCCCATCACCTACGAGCCGACGACGAAACCGAAGCCAACCCGGAGGCCTTCTTCGACCAGGTCATCGAGATCGACTTGTCGACCCTGTCGCCCCATATCAACGGACCCCACACCCCCGACCTAGCCCGCCCGGTGGCCGAACTGGGTGCCGAGGCCGAACGGGAGGGCTGGCCGATGGTCGTCAGCGCCGGACTGATCGGCTCGTGCACCAACTCGTCCTACGAGGACATCACCCGGGCAGCCAGCATCGCCCGGGACGCCGTAGCTAAGGGGTTGACCGCTAAGGCGCCCCTGTTGGTCACCCCCGGGTCCGAACAGGTCCGGGCCACCATCGAACGCGACGGGCTGCTGGCCGACTTCGAGGCCCTCGGCGCCCGGGTACTGGCCAACGCCTGCGGCCCATGCATCGGGCAGTGGGACCGCCAGGACATGGAGGACGGCGTTCCGAATTCCATCGTCACGAGTTACAACCGGAACTTCCCGAAGCGCAACGATGGCTACGCCACCACGCATGCCTTTGTGACGTCACCGGAGACGGTGATCGCCCTGACCATCGCCGGCCGCCTCGACTTCGACCCGGCTTCCGACACCCTCACCAACGAGGCCGGTGAGGAGGTCCGCCTAGCTGTCGGCGCCGGTGAGGAGCTCCCGGCTGCCGGGTTCGACCCCGGCGAAGCGACCTTCCAGGCGCCACCGGAAGACGGCTCGTCAGTCGAGGTTTACGTCTCGCCGACCAGCGACCGATTGCAGTTGCTCACTCCGTTCCCAGCCTGGGACGGCGCCGACCTGACCGACCTGATGGTTCTGGTCAAGGCCCGAGACAAGTGCACCACCGACCACATCTCGATGGCCGGGCCGTGGCTGCGGTACCGAGGCCACCTGGAGAACATCTCGGGCAACGTCTACATGGGGGTCGTGAACGCCTTCACCGGCGAGGTGGGCACCGGCTGGGACGCCACCGACGGTGGGACCCGCCCCTATCCGGAGATCGCCCGCCGCTACCACGAGGCCGGCATCGGCTGGGTGGCTATCGGCGACGAGAACATGGGCGAGGGTTCGTCGCGGGAACACGCTGCCATGGAGCCCCGGTTCCGTGGGGCAAAAGCGGTCATCGCCCGATCGTTTGCCCGGATCCACGAGACCAACCTAAAGAAGCAGGGGGTCCTGCCGCTGACCTTCGCCGACCGGGACGACTATGACCGGATCGGTCCCGAGGACCGCGTCTCGGTGGTCGGCTTGGACGGCCTTGCCCCCAACACGCCGGTTGAGGTCGTCATCACCTCGCCGGACGGCACCACAACCAGCATCACCACCAACCACACCTACTCCGCCAACCAGATCGAGTGGTTCAAGGCGGGTAGTGCCCTGAACCTGATCCGCCAACGCACCGACTCCTGACCTAGGTCAGGACCCCACAGGTACCAGGCGGGCGTTAACAGCAACGTCACCGGTCCAAGCCCACGAAAGAACGCACGTAGCGTTGCCGAACCTCTGGGCATGGTGCTCCCACGGGTCGTGGTGCACCGACTCCCCGACCACTTTCGGCTCCCACGGACCGTCGTCGCGCTGGAACGAGGCGGATCCGTGCAATAGGTGGTACGTCTCCTCGGCCGGATGCTCGTGTCGCGGGTAGTGCAGGCCGGCTCCCCACACGCCCAGCCCCGCGCTGACCACGCTGGACTCGACCAGCCCACCGGGGCCGATCACCCGCACATAGCCGTAGTTGTCTAGGAAGTGTTGCGACAACGTCGCCGCGTATTCAGCGGTCTGGACCCAGCGAAGGATCGGCGCGGCCGCCGCGAACGTCCGTAGCACCGGTCCTACGCCCGGAACGTCACTCTCCGGGTCGACGTCGGCCAGAAGCCGAGCCGCCGGCAAGACCACCGGTTCGTTTATGACTACTTCGACGGTGTCTAAGGCGGCGGCTAGCAGGCTCCCCACCTCGGACAGCATGGGGTACCGCTCGGCGTCGGGATGTCCGGTGTAGAACCCGGCCAGGGCGGCGACGAGGTCCCCTCGCAGGTCGGAGCTCACGGCCTCTCGGTTCCGTAGACCAATCTGGCAGTTCCCCGATGTCAAAACGACCGGAGCCGGTATCCGCGGTTACGGGCCTCGGCCAGGGTGTCGGGCCCGAAGCACAGGAACCGCTCGCTGGCCATCAACTCATCGAGCACGATGGCCAGGGCCTCCTCGTCATCCACCTGGTCCAGGTCGTAGACCTGCTGGGTGCGCTTGTCCCCGACGAAGCGGTGGTGAGCGAAGGCTGACGGTCGATCCATGGCCGCCGACGCTAGCCCGTCCCCCTTCAGGCACTACCCACTGCTGAAGAGGGAACGAGACGGGGGCGCGCCCGCCAAGGCGCGCCCCCGTCATCTTGATCGTCTGGAATTCCCGGGGCGACCGTTCATGCCGGCAGGGACCAGTGCCGGCGGTCGGGTCCCGGGGGTGGATCGGCGTGGTTTCGCCGGGTGGTCCAGCGCCGCTCAGCGGCCGCCCACCTCCGAAGTCCCACATCTACTGCTGCTGATCTGGACCACCTCCTCTCCTCGGTGAGGCCGACCCTACGCTCCGTGGCAGGGCCTCGTCGAAAACCCCGACACCGGACAGTACGGCTCCGTACTGGGCCGCTCTAGTGAAGTGGTTGAACCTACTGAGTTGACCGAAACCCGGCCGTCAGCCGGAACGGGGCTCCTGGCGTTCGGCAGCCTGTACAGCCAACCGGTCCGCCTCGTCGTTCCACCGGTCACCCGAGTGACCCTTCACCCAGCGAAAGCCCACGTCGCCACGCAACCGGACCGCCTCGATGAGCGGCTCCCAGAGATCGCGATTAGCCACCGGTTCCCTTTTGGCGTTGAGCCATCCCGTCCGGAGCCACTTCTCCCACCAGGCGTCCCGAAAGCAGTGCACGACGTAGGTGGAGTCGCTGACCACCAGCAGCGGACCGTCGAAGGCCCGGACCGCTTCCATGGTGGCCGTTAACTCCATCCTCTGGTTGGTGGTCCGGGCGTCGCAGCCGGCAGCGAATGGGCCGTCAGGTACCACCCAGGCCCACCCGCCGGGCCCCGGGTTCCCCGAGCAGGCACCATCCGTGAAAACGACCATCGGATCTCTGGTCGGGGTCGCCACATCGTCGGAGGGCTCGAAGAGGCGACCTACACCATCAGGGGACATGGTCGGCGACCCTACGGCCATCACCGGCCCGACCGGTGGAACCGGAATCGGGTCAAAGGCGGGCCCGGCACGTCCTGGCCAAGTCCATGGAACTTGCCAGGGAGCTCAACGTGGGCAACACCTCACCCACCTCGACACCTAGGTCGACAATCTGGGACATCACAACAACATGCCCACCCCCGGACGCACCGTCGCCGGTCACCCACGAATTGTTGATCCCCCACCGCTAGGTTCGGGCCATGCCCTCCCAGACCGGTTCCCTAGCCGTCACCGGCGACCCTGCCGCCGACCGCCTGCTGAACACCGACCCGCTGGCCCTGCTGGTCGGCATGCTGCTCGACCAACAGGTGCCCATGGAATGGGCCTTCCGGGGACCGGCCACCCTGGTCAACCGACTTGGTGGCCTGGACGCTGGCGCCGTCGCCGACATGGACCCCGAGGCCTTCCTCGAGGCCTGCCGGGCCAAGCCGGCCATTCACCGCTTCCCCAGGTCTATGGCTGGCCGTATCCAGGACCTGTGCCGCCACCTGGTCGACCACCACGGCGGTGACGCAGCCGACATTTGGCGGGGAGCGTCCGACGGGGCCGACCTGTCGCGGCGGCTGCGGGCCCTGCCCGGCTACGGCGCAGAAAAAACAATGATCTTCGTGGCCATCCTGGCTAAGCGCATGGGCGTGGCCCCCGAGGGTTGGGAGGCGGCTGCCGGCCCGTTCGCCGACGACAAGCCCCGGTCGGTCGCAGACATCGACAGCCCCGAGGCCCTGGCCACCGTGCGGGCCTGGAAGAAGGCCCAGAAGGCGGCCGGGAAGTCCAAGCAGGACTAGCCGGGCCGGAGTTCAGGTTCGAACAGTGCCGTCGGCCAGGGCGGCCGTGAACCACTCGTAGGTAGAGGCCAAACCCTCTGCCAGCCCGGTAGACGCCGTCCATCCCAAATCGGTCAAGCGGGAGACGTCCAGCACCTTGCGGGGCATGCCGTCCGGCCTCGATACGTCGAAGGCCAGGTCGGCCCCCGGGTACACCAGGTCGCGAACTGTCTCAGCCAACTCTCGGATGGTGAGATCCACCCCGGTCCCCACGTTCACGTGGCCGGCCTCCGAGTAGTGGTCCATGAGAAACAGGCAGGCGTCAGCTAGGTCGTCTACGTGGAGGAACTCCCGTCGGGCGTCGCCCGTGCCCCACACCCCGACCTCGGCCAGGCCGGCCTCCCGGGCCTCATGGAACCGCCGCATCAGGGCGGGCAGGACATGTCCGCCCTCCAGGTCGAAGTTGTCGCCTGGTCCGTACAGGTTGGTGGGCATAGCCGAGATGAAGTCGTCGCCATACTGGCGGCGGTAGGTCTCGCACAGCTTGATGCCGGCGATCTTGGCCAGGGCATAGCCCTCGTTGGTGGGCTCCAGCGGCCCCCCCAGCAGCGCCTCTTCGGCAATCGGCTGGTTGGCCAAGCGGGGGTAGATGCAGGAACTCCCGAGATAGAGCAACTTCTCCACCCCGATCCGGTGGGCAGCCTGCACCACCGTGCCGTGGATCATCAGATTGTCGTAGAGGAACTCGGCTGGACGGGTGCTGTTGGCGTGGATGCCCCCTACCGTCCCGGCCACCAGGAACACGTAGCGGGGTCGCTCCTCATCGAACCAAGCGTCCACCGCTGCCTGGTGACGCAGGTCCAGTGCCTCGCGGCCGACGGTTCTCACGTCGGTAAACCCGTCGACTTCCAGCCGGCGGACCACCGCCGAGCCGACCAGGCCACGGTGTCCGGCCACAAAGACCGGGGCCTGTCGGTCGATCATGGGGCGACGCTAGTCCTGCGTGGCCGACGGGTCAGCCGGGTCACCGATAGCTCCCATGGCCGTCAGGTAGGTGCCTAACAGCTCGGCTGCCATGGCTACCGAGACGGCGTCCAGGGGGTCGTCTCCCCCTCCGGCCCGGGCCACCACGTGCTCCAGGGCGTTGTCCAGTGGGGCCACCACATCCGACGGGTCGTCGTCCAGGGCCCCGTCGCCCAGTTCCTGGCCATGATCGGTGACCAGGCCTGCAGCGTCGAAGACCTCGAGGTACCAACCGACAATGTTGATTACGTCGTCGCGGCTGAGCTGGCTGGCCGCCTCGGCTGGCAAGCGTTCTGCGATCCAGTCCACGGCGTCGTCGACCTCCAGTACCACCGGCATGGCCGACTCTTCGAGCCGCCGGACGGCCGAGCCCACGGCGACCAGGGCGATGGCGGCCACCAGGACGGTGCCCAACGTAAGGAAAAGCCAGATCACGGCCTGATCATGCCAGCGGGCAGTGGTCCTCCGTGGGCAGCGTCCGGACGACAGTAGGAGGGGCCGGTGACTGGGGTAGGGCCTGTGTGGGGTCCCGGCTCAGATACCGATGCGCTGGGCCAGCAACTCGCGATGGTACGTCGGGTCACCGAACAGCAACTCGGAGCTCTTGGCCCGCTTGAAGTAGAGGTGGGCAGGGTGCTCCCACGTGAAGCCGATACCTCCGTGGATCTGGATGTTCTCGGCCGTGGTGTGGAAGTAGGCCTCGGAGCAGTACGCCTTGGCCAGAGAGGCCACTGACGGCAGCTCGTCGTTCAACTCGGCGGCACACCATCCCGCGTAGTAGGCGGCCGACTTGGCCGACTCCACCTCGAGCAGCATGTCGGCGCACTTGTGCTTGATGGCCTGAAAACTGCCGATGGGACGGCCGAACTGCACCCGGTCCTTGGCGTACTGCACCGCGGTGTCTAGACAGACCTGGGCACCGCCGACCTGCTCGGCGGCTAAGGCCACCGCGGCTAGATCCAGTACCCGCTCCAGGACGGCCCATCCGCCGCCCTCGGTACCGACCAGGGCGGCTGACACTCCGTCGAACTCGAGGCGAGCCTGCTTGCGGGTCATGTCCATGGTGGCCAAGGCGGTACGGGTGAGGCCATCAGCGTCCCCGTCCACCCGGAATAGCGACACGCCACCCGGGGTGCGGGCGGCCACCAGCACTAGATCGGCGATGTGGCCGTCCAGCACGTACATCTTGGTGCCGGTAAGGGTCCAGCCGTCTCCGTCAGCAGTGGCCTCCATGGCGATGCCGGCCTCGTCCCACTTCCCGCTCTCCTCGGTGAAGGCCAGCGTTGCGATGGTGGACCCCGAGGCGATGCCAGGCAGCAGGTCGGCCCGGGCGTCGTCGTCGCCTGAGTGGATGAGCGTGTTGGCGGCCAACACCACGGTGGAGAAGAACGGAGCGCACAGCAGTGCACGGCCCATCTCCTCCATGACCACGATGAGTTCCACGTAGCCGTAGCCCTGTCCACCGTGCTCCTCGGGGATAATCAGGCTCTGTAGACCCAACTGCTCGGCCATCATCGACCAGGTTTCGGCGTCGTAGCCGTCCTCGGTCTCCATGAGTTCGCGGACGGTGGCCTCCGCGGAGTAGTTGTCCAGGAACTGGCGCACGAACTCGCGCAACTGGTCCTGTTCCTCGCTGAAGGCGAAGTTCATCTGCGTTCTCCCCACTTGGGACCCGGCTGAGATGACGGCGGAACGACGCCGTCGACGGCACGGTTCTACCAGCCGTCATCCATGGCGGTGACATCGGGCGGTAGCCCCACCAACCGTCCGGACCTGAGCCCGGAGGTGGCCCGTCGACCTACCCAGGCGCCAAGATGTCATCATGAGCGATACCCCCTCCCCGACCCGTCCGACCTCCCCCCACGCCGGTCCCTGCCATCACGTCGACCACCCGCGGCCGGCCGTCCCCGGGGTGTCGCTCCACTGGTGTGACGAGCAGGCCGAGATCCACCGAATTGTGGTGGGCGACTTCGATAACAACGTCTTCATCCTCCGGTGTCGCCAGACCGGCGAATCGGTACTGATCGACGCGGCCAACGAGCACGACAAGCTGCTCGAACTGTGCCGGGCCCTCGACGTCCGGTCCGTGTTGGAGACCCACGGCCACTTCGACCACATCCAGGCCGTTCCGGCCGTCCGGGAAGCCGGCTACCGGGTGGCGGTCACTGCCGACGACGCGGCCATGCTCCCCAGCTACGACGACGTCCTGGAGGACGAGATGGTCCTGCAGGTGGGTCGCCTCCGGCTCCATACCATCTGCACGCCGGGACATACTCCGGGGTCCATCTGCTTCCGGTTGGAGGGGTCGCCCATCCTGTTCTCTGGCGACACACTGTTCCCCGGAGGTCCGGGCGCCACCTCGTTTGAGGGCGGGAGCTTCGACGCCATCATCGAATCCATCGACCGCCGTCTTTTCGCCTCGCTCCCGCTGGACACCATCGTCCTGCCTGGCCACGGTCTGGACACCACGATCGGCAGCGAGCGACCCTGCTTGGACGAGTGGGTGACCCGAGGCTGGTGAACCGGACCCGGATTTCCCCTATGGCCATAGTGGTAATCCCGTCCGGTCCATAGACTTGAAGCGTGTCTGATACCCGCGGCTCTGAGCCAATATTCGAGGTCACCGACCTCCACGCCTCGGCCACCGACGGCGTCGAGATCCTCCGCGGCGTCGACCTGGTGGTCCACCCCGGTGAGATCCACGCTCTCATGGGTCCTAACGGTTCCGGCAAGTCCACCCTGGCCTCCGTGCTGCTGGGCAGCCCTGAATACGAGGTCACCTCCGGGTCAGTCCGGTTCCGGGGTGACGAAATCACCGACTGGTCACCCGACGTGCGGGGCAAGGCCGGCATCTTCCTGGCCTTCCAATATCCGCTGGAGATCGCCGGAGTCTCGGTCATCAACTTCCTACGCCAGGCCCTGTCGGCTCGGAAGGGCCTGGACCTCTCGGTTCTGGAACTGCGGTTGTCGATCATGGACTGGATGGATCGCCTCGGCATGGACCCGTCGTTCGCCGACCGGTACGTCAACGAGGGCTTCTCCGGCGGCGAGAAGAAGCGCAACGAGATCCTCCAGATGGCCATTCTGGAACCCGAGATGGCCATCCTTGACGAGACCGACTCTGGCCTGGACATCGACGCTCTACGCGTGGTGGCTGACGGCGTCAATGAGGTCCGGAACGACCGGACCGGGATGGGTGTGCTGGCCATCACCCACTATCAACGCCTGCTCGACCTCCTGCGCCCCGACGTGGTCCATATCCTGATCGACGGCCAGATCGTGGAGCGGGGGGGCTCGGAGATCGCCGAGCGGCTCGAGCGTGAGGGCTACGAGGCCTTCCGGTAGGTCGGAGTGGATCGATGACCACCACCACCCTCGACGTTGCCGCCATCAAGGCCGACTTCCCGCTGTTAGGACGTGAGGTGCACGGGTGCCCCATCGTCTATCTGGACTCGGCGGCCACCTCCCAGAAGCCCCGTCAGGTGCTGGATGCCCTGAACCGGTACTACGAGGAGATCAACGCCAACATCCATCGCGGCGCCTACCACATTGCCGAACAGGCCACGACGGCCGTTGAAGACTCCCGAGCCGCCCTGGCTCGTTTCGTGGGTGCCCCGGAAACCACTGAGATCGTCTTCGCCAAGAACGCCACCGAAGCCATCAACCTGGTGGCCCACTCGTGGGGCCGGACCAACCTGGGCTCGGGTGACGTCGTGCTACTCACCGCGATGGAACACCACGCCAACATTGTGCCGTGGCAACAGCTGGCTGCTGAGCGGGGCATCGAGGTGCGGTGGATCCCGGTGGGCGATGACGGGAACCTCGACCTCTCGGATCTGGACCGCCTGCTGGACGGTGTCCGGCTGGTCGCAGTTTCGGCCGCCTCCAACGTGCTGGGTACTCTGCCCCCGATCCGCTGGATCGCCGACGCCGCCCACGGCGTTGGCGCCCTATGCCTGGTCGACGCCAGCCAGTGGGTTCCCCACCAGCCCACCGACGTCGCCGCCTGGGACTGCGACTTCGTGGTCTTCACCGGTCACAAAATGTGCGGCCCCACCGGGGTCGGCGTGCTGTGGGGGCGTAGCGACCTGCTGGACGCAATGCCACCCTTCCTGGGCGGCGGCTCAATGATCCGTAACGTCACCTTCGATGGCTTCACCCCGGCCGAGGTGCCGGCCCGCTTCGAGGCCGGAACCCAGCCCATCGCCGAGATCATCGGCCTGCACGCCGCTGTGGAATACCTGGAGGCCATCGGGATGGAGGCCATCCGTGATCACGAGCGGGACCTCACGGCCTACGCATTGCGCACTCTCTCCGAGCGCCTCGGCGAGGACTTGGTCATCCACGGCCCCGACACAGCCGAGGGTCGGGGAGGCACACTGTCGCTGGCCTACCGGGATATCCATCCCCACGACCTCAGTCAGGTGCTCGACCAGCACGGCGTTTGCGTGAGGGCTGGCCACCACTGTGCCAAGCCCCTCATGGCCGTCCTGGGCGTGAACGCCACGGCCCGGGCCTCCCTCTACCTTTACAACGACGAAGCCGACGTGGACGCGCTGGCCGACGCGCTGGTAGACGCCGGCGACTTCTTCGCTTTCTAGGAGGACCAGACCGTGGCCGGACTTGAAGACCTCTACCGCGAGATCATCCTCGACCACTACCGCAATCCCCGGAACCGGGGGGAATTGGAGACTCCGCCGGCCAAAGTGGCCGAGGGGTTCAACCCGCTGTGCGGCGACGAGATCCAGGTCTACCTGATGGTCACCGACGGCGTGATCTCCGACATCCGGATCGGCGGGCAGGGCTGTTCTATCAGCCAGTCCTCGGCCTCCATGATGACCACCGCGGTGGTCGGCCTGACCCCTGGCGAAGCCCGCGAAGTGCTGCGCTCCTTCAAGGAGATGATGTCAATCCACGAACACGGCCTGGATGGCGAGGTAGGCCCATCCGACCAGCGTCCGGGCCCGTCCGGCCTAGGTGACCTGGAGGCCCTCCGGGGCGTAGTGAAGTTCCCGGTGCGTATCAAGTGCGCCACTTTGGGGTGGAACACCCTGGACCAGGCACTGGAGCAAATCGACGCCTGACCGCAGGCCGCTGACCATCTCATCTTGGCCGCACTCTGCTCGTCGTCAGGAGGGCTAACCACCGATCCGCTCTGGCGGATGGGCGGAGAGATCTCCGCCGAAACCCGGCCCTAGGAGTTCGGCCTCAGAGAAGCGCGTCGACCGCCTCGGCGAAGGCCAGGTCAAGGCGTGTCAGGCCGCCGCTGCTGTGGGTGGTCACGGCGATCTCTACACGGTTCCACGAGTTAGACCAGTCGGGATGGTGTTGGAGCGCCTCGGCAATATCGGCCACCTGGGTCATGAAGGCGAAGGCCTCGGCGAAGTCGGTAAACGCCCAGGAGCATCGGAGATGGTCGCCGTCCACCTGCCAGCCGGGTAGCCGGGTAGCCAGGTCGGCCCGCTCGTCGTTGGTGAGGAGAGTCCGGTCGGTCACGGTTAGAGCCCCGGTCGGTTCAGTCAGGCCAGCGGATCGGCGAAAGGGTCGTCGCCGAACCCCGCCTGGTGGGTGATGCCGACCGGCAGGTCAACCAGCGTCCCGATCTCGTCCAGCACTCCGACGTAGCCCTCGGCTTCTAGTCGCTCGGCCAGCTCGGGTCCGCCACTGGTGTGGATCCGGCCCCGAGCCAGGACGTGAACCCGGTCGGGCTCCAACACCTCCAGCAGCCGACTGAAGTGGGTGATGGCCAGTACTCCCAGACCATCCTCGTCGGTGGCCTCCTGGATCCGCCGGGACACAGTGGCCAGGGCGTCCACGTCGAGGCCCGAGTCGATCTCGTCCAGCACGGCGTACTTCGGTCTGAGCGCCCCCATCATCAGGGCCTCGTTTCGCTTTTTCTCGCCGCCAGAGAGATCCACATTGACCGGTCGGGCCAAAAATCGATCGTCAAAGCCGATGCGGGTCGCCTCGGCGACCAGAATTTCGTTGACTCCCTCGGTGCTGCGGCCAGCGGCCCGCGCCGACTCGGTCACCACCGACTCCAAGCTCACCCCAGGTACTTCAGTTGGGTGCTGGAGGGCTAGAAACAATCCAGCCCGGGCCCGTTCCCAGGTGGGTAGACCCAGCAGGTCGACCCCGTCCAGGATCACCGACCCTTCGGTCACCTCGTATCCCGGCCGGCCCATCAGGACGTGGGACAGGGTCGACTTGCCCGAACCGTTGGGTCCCATCACGGCGTGGACCTCACCCGGGCGGATCTCCAGGTCAATCCCGTGGAGGATCTCGGTCTTGCCCACCCGGGCCGACAGCCCCTCGATCCGTAACACCCGCTCGCTCACTGCCCGAGCTCCGGGGCCAGCTCGACCAGGACGTCATCACCGTCAATCACAGCCGAATGGACGGCTACCGGCTTGAGGGCGGGCAGTGTCAGGGCCTCCCCTGTCTCCAGGTCGAACAGGCTGCCGTGCTTCCAACACTCGAGCGCACACTCCTCGGCGTCTACCTCGCCCTCGGCTAGGGACACCTCGGCGTGGCTGCACGTGTCGTCAATGGCGTGTACCCGGTCGCCAAGGCGCACAAGAGCTACCGGCCGGCCGTCCACGATGACGCGGCGTGCGGCTCCGTCGTCCAGTTCGCCCCATCCACACACCCGCACGCCGGTCATGATGCATCCTCCTCGCCGGCCGTCCGGCGGTCTAGGCGTTCGGCCAACGCCTCACGCAGCGTCTCGGCCACTGCGGGATGCGGCGCGGCAGCGGCCACGTCCTCGAAAAAGCCCTCTAGTAGGAGGCGTTCCGCCACCCCGGTCGGAATGCCCCGGCTCTCCAGAAAGAACCGCTGGTCCTCATCGACTGGCGACACGGTGGAGGCGTGGCTGCACACTACGTCGTCGGTTTCGATCTCCAGGTTGGGCACGCTCTTCGCCCAGGCGTTCGATGAGAGTTTTACGTTTCGGTTGGTCTGGTGGGCGCTCGTCCGCACCGCCTCGGGCCTCACCCGGATGAGGCCCGAGTACACGGACCGAGACGATCCGTCCACTGCCCCCTTGAAGGTCAACTCGCTGGTCGTATCGGGCGCCGCATGGTCCTGGAAGGTTCGGAAGTCGAGCATCTGGTCATCCTCTCCGTAGTAGGCGGCAGCCAGGCGACCTTCAGCACCGCGACCGGCCAGGCGGCAATCCACCCGGGTCCGGGCGTAATCGCCGCCGAGAGCCACAGCGAACGTCTCCACGGTGCCCGATTGGTCCACCCGGAAGGCCTGGTGGGCCAGTTGCCAAACTCGGGGGCCCATTTCCTGGACCACGGCGTGGCGGAGGTAGCCGTGGCTTCCCACGGTGGCCTCCAGGACCGGTACCACCAGAGACCCGACCTCGGTTGACGTGTGGAGCTCGACCACAGTGGCCGCAGCGTCGTCGCCGACCCGGATGATCACCCGGGAGAACACCGCAGCGTCGTCGGCGTCAGTCAACACCACCACCACCACTGGGTCCTCGAGGCGGACACCGTCAGGGACGACCACGGCTACCGGCTCGGGCCCGAAGGCCCGGTTCAGGTGGCCGAAGAGGTCCACCGGCACGTCCAGTGCCGCCCCTAGGTGGTCGGCACCGTCGTCCAGGTCGGCGATCGGACCGACTGTTACGCCGGCGTCGGCCGCCTCTGCATTCAGGGTGACGTCGACCAGCCAGCCGTTCCGGACCACTACCACTGCCGACATCGGCCCGAATGCGGCCAAGTCCCGCTCCACGACGGTGTCCACGGCCCGCTGTCGCTTCAGCGGCGTGTACCGATCGAGGTCCAATTCACCGATGCGCGAGTAGCGCCAGACCTCTTCGTCGGTGCTCGGGGCCTCAATGTCGGACAGGCGGTTCAACGCGGTTCGGCGGACCTGGGCCAGCCATTCCGGTCCGGGGAGTCCGGCCGAGACCTCAGCGGAGAAGGCGTTCAGGGCGGTACCTCACCGACGTCCCTGCTGGACGTCGGACAACTAAGGCGGGTAGGCGGATGTCGGTCGGAATCGGGCTCCGACCGGGATTTACCCTATCGTCGTAGGAGTAATTCCCTGCGGGGGCGGGTCAGTCACGGTGGAGGTGGGCCAGGCTCCCCGGTTCGATCTGGCAGGACGCCTCGTAGGCCTCGACATCGGCCTCCTTGAGCCGGATGACCCGGCCGATCCGGTAGGCGGGTAGTTCGCCCCGGTCGATGAACCGGTAGACGGTCTTGGTGGCCACCCCGAGGCGCCGGGCGGCGTCCTCGGTGCTCATCCACACCGGTCCTCCGGCCATCCCAGCATCCCCTTCTGTCATCTCGGTGAATCTACATTCCTTTCAGCTCATGTGTTCCGGCGTGGTGGTGACGTGGACGGCGCTGGAGGGTCAGGGTCGGGCGGCGATATGGTCGCCGCCGTGTCCCGCCGCCGCAACGTCCTCCTGGACCAAGCCTCGGGCGAACCGGTGCCGCTGGGAACACCGAACCGACCCGAGGGCACGGAACCCCCTAGTTCGGTGGACGAAGGAGTCGCGGAGCGGGAACTCCGGGACCGAATCCTGTCGGCCCCCAGCGGAATCGGCCGCTGGCTTGTAGCCGTGGCAGCCACCGTGGCTTGTGTCGCCCTGGCCGCGGCACTGTTCGTGGTGCTCCAGGTGGCCGACGAGGAGCAGCCTCCCCCACCGCCGCCGGTGCTGGTCACCGACGAGGGACCGGTGTTGATCTACGAGGGGGCCCGCTACCAGCTGGGCCTCCCCGGCGACATCGCCGTGATCCGGACGTGCGATGGGCAGTCCCACGCCTGGCTGCTACGCCCGTCTACGGGCGCCATTTACAGGTTTGACGTGTGGGCCAAGGAAGAGACGGCCACCACCCGGCCCATCCGGATGGTGATCGACGCCGTGGATCTGGTCCTGATGCGGAGCCTGGGGTGCACAGACGTTCACGCCCGGACGGCCGACGGCGACTCGATCCCGTTAACCACCGGTTCCTAAACCGACTCGGCGCCAGTCAGCAGACTCGGGTCCAGATGCCGTGGGACACGGATCGGCGTCGGTCGCCATATCGGCCATCGTGGCATGCCCGCTCCGGGCCTGATGGACTCGGGGCGTGCTTAGCGTCGAGTTGGAGTCCCCAGTCACCGGCGTGGTCTGGAAGGTGGTGGTCGATGTCGGGACCACGGTGGCACCTGGGGATCCCGTGGTTGTCGTGGAGTCCATGAAGACCGAGATCCCCGTCGAGTCGACCCGGACAGGGACGGTGACCGCCATCCTGGTCTCCGAAGGCGACCGGGTTTCCGAGGACGATCCGGTGGCCGTCGTCGAGACGGCCTGAGGGGCCGGACCGGTCAGGGCCGGTAGGGGAACCCGGTCGGGCCTGCGGTACGTAGCGGCGCAGCCAGGTTGGCGAACTCGCACAGTAAGGGACGGGTGTCGCGAGGGTCGATGATCTCCTCAACCAGGAACGCCTCAGCGGTTCGGAACGGCGATCGGACGCTGTTCAGGCGCTCGGTAATCTCCTCCAGCAGAGTGTCGGGATCGTCAGAGGCCTCCAGGTCAGCCCGGTAGGCGGCCTCCACCCCACCCTCGACGGGCAGCGAGCCCCAGTCACCGGACGGCCACGCATATCGGTACTGGAACCGGTGTCCCGGCGAGTGGGCGGCGCCGGCCACCCCGAACGCTTTGCGGACCAGGATCGAACACCATGGGACGGTGGCCTGGTACACGGCGGCCAGCGCCCGGGCCCCGTGGCGGATAGTGGCCTGCTTTTCGGCTTCCGTCCCGATCACAAACCCCGGATTGTCCACCAGGTGGACGACCGGTAGGTGAAACGTCTCAGCCAGGTCCACAAACCGGCAGACCTTCTGCGACGAGTCGGCCGTCCAACCTCCGCCGTAGTGATAGGGGTCCCCAGCCATCAGGGCCACTGGCCACCCGTCCAAGCGAGCCAACCCACAGATGGCGGAGCGGCCGAAGGCCTTCCCCATCTCGAAGAACGAACCATCGTCGACTACCGAGTCGATGATCACCCGCATCCGGTACACCTGCCGGCGGTCTCGGGGCACCAGGTCGACCAGGGAGTCGTCGGTGCGATCTGGGTCGTCAGTGGTCGGTCCCCGCTCAGCTACCTCGTATACCGAGGACGGCAGGTACGAAAGGAACCGGCGGGTCCGCTCGAAGGCCTCGGCTTCTGAGCCCACCTCGTCGTCAACCGCGCCGTTCCGGGTGTGGATCCGACTGCCTCCGAGGTCCTCCCTCTCAACCTGTTCGACACCCAACCGGTTGACCACAGGTGGGCCGGCGACAAAGAGGTGAGACATCCCCTTCACCATCATCGAATAGTGACTGGTCACCGCCCGGGCCGCTCCCAGGCCAGCCACCGATCCCAGACACAGGGCCACAGTCGGCACGGTGGCCAGGTTGGTCACCACGTGCTCCCAGCCCGGGTTCAGCGGTACGTAGGTGCGGGCGCCGCGGCCGTATCCCCCGTCGCCGTCCGAGACTTTCTTGGACGGGTCCGAGTCCATGGTCCGCACCGACCCTCCTCCTCCCGTGCCGTCAATGAGGCGCACGATGGGGAGCCGCAGTTCGCCGGCCATCTTCTCGGCGGCCACCTGCTTGCCGATGATCGCCGCATCGGCCGCCCCTCCGCGCACTGTGAAGTCGTCGGCGGCCACCACCACCGTGCGGCCGTCCAGGCGGGCTCGGCCGAACAGGAAGTTGGCTGCCCGCAAGTCGACAAGGACACCCTCGTCGTCATAGGTGGGGCTACCGGCAATCTTGCCGATCTCGTGGAACGACCCCTCGTCGACCAGGGCATCGATGCGCTGGCGCACGTCCATCTTGCCCCGTTCATGCTGTCGGGCGACCTTCTCCTCGCCGCCCATCCGCTCGGCCAGGGCCTCCCGCTCGCCCAGCTCAGCTAATTCCGGATCCCATTCGGCCACGGTTTGTCCTCCGTCGGTCGTCTTAGGCAGGCCGCAACTCGGTGAGCGACCGCGTGTTGTCTCGCATCACTAGCCGCCTGTCGCCGTAGTCCAACTCCTCGACCTCGGCCAGGTAGTCCAGCGGACTAGGGAGCCCCTCGATGTGGGGCCAGTCCGAACCGAACACCACGTGGTCCGCCCCCATGAGCTCGACCAGCTCGTACACGTCGTCCTCCCAGAAGGGGTTCATCCAGACGTGTCGACGAAACAGCTCAACCGGGTCATCGTCGAACCATCCCGGCGCCCTCGAGGCCTGTTGGCTGAGCTTTCGGAGAAGGAGGGCCAGGTAGTCCGACCCGTTCTCCACCGAGACAACCCGAAGGCCCGGGAACCGGGTGTACATCTGCTCCAGGGACATGGTGATCAGCCAGTCGTGCGCGGCCCGCTCGATGTTGAACGCCTTGATGGAGGGCCGGTACCGACCTTTCATGTTCAGCCCGAAGCCCCCTCCGCCTGCGTACCCATGTGTCGTGTAGCCGCTGTCGCCGGCGTGAGCGACGACGGTGATCCCTGCCTCGTTTACCCGTGCCCAGAACGGGTCGAACGCCGAGTGCCCGGGTGACCTCGGCCCGTCAGCGGTCCATGCCGCGGCGGGTCGCATGACGATCAGGCGGGCCCCCTGGTCGAGACACCACTCCAGTTCGATCACCGCCTCGTTGACATCGGCCAGTGAAAGGTACGGGGCGGCGTAGATGCGGTCCCGGTAGTCGAAACCCCAGTCTTCGTCCAGCCAACGGTTGAACCCCCGCATGAGGGCCACCACGGCCTCAACATCGTGCTTGAGTAGTTCCTCGTAGAGCACGCCGAGGGTGGGAAACAACCAGACCGCCTCGAGGCCCTGGGATTCGATCCGTTCGACCCGGGCGTCACGTTCGACGTAGGCGGTAGGTAGTTGTTCTCGGTCCTCCAGGTATTCCATGGGGATCTTGCCGTCCGGATTGCCTCGGAAGTACCGGTGCAGCGCACCGGGCTTGGCGATTGGATTCCACGTCGGGTTCACCACGGCCCGGCTGAGCTTGCCGCCGACCAGGTGGTGTCGCCGTCCGTCCACCTCCACCCACTGGACCACCCGCGGCTGCATGGCGGCCGGCACATGACGCGTGAAGGCATCGGGACCCTCGTAGTAGTGGTTGTCGCAATCGAAGGGCCGGTATTCCAACTCTTCGCTCATGGCCCCTCCCGGACGGGGAAGACGGCGGACGGTCTCGACCCGCTTTCTAAGGGTACCGGCGAGCGAATCCACCGGCCCGACTGGGTGGACGGTCCGACGACCACTCGAAAGATCGTCTCGACCTACCATCTGGCCAGAGGTACCACCCCGATGGACACCGGAGGCACCAACGATGGCCGACTACGAAACCCTGGTGATTGAGGAACGGGACCATGTGGCCTGGGTGACCCTGAACCGACCGGAGGCCCACAATGCCTTCACAGCGCTGATGCGGGAGGAATGCCGGAACCTGTGGCGCTCGCTACGCACTAACGACGAGGTTCACGTCATCGTCCTGACCGGGGCCGGCGAACAGGCCTTTTGCGTGGGCATTGACCGCAACGAGCCGTTTACCGCCCTGGACGACTCGCCGTCGTTGTACGGCACGTCCAACAACTTCATGTACGACGATCCCGGCGACTGGCTGGGCCCGAAGTCCAACGACCTCTGGAAGCCGGTGATCGCCGCGGTAAACGGCATGGCCTGCGGTGGCGCCTTCTACTTTCTCGGCGAGTGCGACATCCTGATCGCCGCTGAACACGCCACCTTCTTTGACCCCCACGTGACCTACGGGATGCCTGCCGTCTACGAGCCCATGAAGATGCTCGACCGGATGCCGTTTGGTGAGGTGGTCCGCATGTCGCTGACCGGAAACGCCGAGCGGATCTCCGCGCAGGAAGCTCTGCGCATGGGCTTGGTCACCGAGGTAGTAGCGGCTGGCGACCTGGCCGACGCGGCGGCCCGCCTGGCAGCGGCCATCGCCGCCAACCCGCCACAGGCCGTGCAGGGGACTCTGCGGGCTATCTGGGCCGCTCAGGACCTGGGTCGCCTGGGGAGCCGGACCATGGCGGCCTCCATCCTGAGCACGGCTACTGACAAGGCGGCGCTCCTGGAGGGTGCCGCCGGGTTCGACTCTGGCGACCGCCCTAATCCGCGGATCCGCTGACCCGGGCTGCCTCCGGTCAGCGGTCGGGTGGCTCCTTGCACAGGAGGGATCCGATGCGGGGCCCCCACAGGTGGGCCAATGAATCGCCGTCGTAGTCCGCCTCGTAGGCGCCCTCGATGAGGACCGCCCGGTAGGCCTGGAGGGCCAGCACGATGTCGCAGTCTTCGAGGAACTCATCCAACGGGTGATCGTCGACGCCGGCGGCAACCAGAGCCCCGTGGTATTCGCGGCAGAGCCGGAGGAAGGTGTCCCGGGCTCCGGGGCCCGGCGGGATGGTCTCCGACAGCAGGTAGGCCACGTCGCCGGCCGGCCGCCCCGACCCCATGACGCCGAAGTCGACCAGTACCAGGCCGCCGGAGGCAAACAGCATGTTGTCGGTCCGGCAGTCGCCGTGGCGGAACGTGAGTGGCTCGTCCAGGTGAACCACCAGATCGACGATGTGGTCCCTAAACCAGTCGGCGTGACGCATGAACCGCTCGGTGAACACCGCGGGGTCTCGGAGCACCACGTCGTCACGCCAGGCCCGGTATACGCCGTTCATGGCGTTCGGCATCTGGGTAACCATCGACCACTCGATGACCGTCTTGTCGGCCAGCACCGATCTGCGCCAAAAGTGAGCGTGCATGCGGGCAAGGGTGGCCAGGATGGTCGACAGGTCGTCTTCGGGGGGCAGGTCCAGGGCCGTGGTGACCCGGGCGTCGGGCACGTACTCCAGCACCAGGGCGTAGCGGCGGTTCGAGGCTCGGAGGAGCCGTCGAGCGTGGCGTCCGATGAAACCGAGGAGCGGAGTCGGGAGGCCGTTCACGATCCGTTCCTGGCGCTTCCGGGCGGCCTGTGGGGGTCCGGGGTCCCGCACCGAGTGGACGAGGCGCGGCACCCGTACCGGGAAGTCGGCCGAGAAACGCTCGTAGAAGTCGAACTCCCGGTCGTAGGCGCCCTCGGCCTCGCCTAGGCCCCGGTTGCCCTGGTTGGCGCTGGGGAACTTGACGAGCAGGGCCGCCGGAGCGTCCGGTTCGTCGACGTCCCAGTCCAGCGAGACCCGGATGGTCTGGCCCTGGAAGCCCACGCCTGAACCCGGGCTCCCGGCCTTGAAGCCCACCACTCGGGCGTCTCGGGCCAGACCAGAGGAGCGGACGGCGTCGGTCAACCAACCCACTGTCAACTCTTCGACCGACTGGGGGATCTCCAGAGGGAGACGACGGGCCACCAGCCGACCCTAGGTCGGCGAAGGCAACGGGGCCCGTCAGCCCAGGGTGATAAGACCTTCGCCGACTGTGGTCTGTCCGATCACCGACGGCCGATGACCGGTGGCTTCTAGGGCCTCGACCACGTCATCCACCTTGTCGTCGGCGACACCAAACAGGAGACCCCCGGAGGTCTGGGCGTCGGCCAGCACCAGGATGTCCAACTCGTCGACACCTCCGCGGTCTAGCCGCTCATCGACCCAAGCCAGGTTCCGTCGGCTGCCTCCCGGTATGGCCCCCGATTCGGCCAGGGCCCGGACCCCGTCCGGAACAGCCACGGCGGCCACCTCCAGGCGGGCGTCCAAGCTGGATTCGACCAGTGCCCGGCCGAGATGGCCCAAGAGACCGAAGCCGGTCACGTCGGTGGCACCGGTGGCGCCGGCCTTCACCGCGATCCGGGCCGCATCGTCGTTGAGACGAACCATGGAGTCCAAGACCTCGGCCACCAGTTCGGAAGGGGCGTCGCCCCGCTTGATGGCCGTGGTGGTCACGCCTACGCCCAGCGGCTTAGACAGGATCAGGACGTCTTCGGGTCGGAACCCGGCGTTGGTCAGGACGCGGTCGGGGTGGACCTCGCCCACGACGGCCAGGCCGAACTTGGGCTCCGGATCGTCGACGGTGTGCCCGCCAGCGATCACAAACCCGGCCTCGGCCGCGATGTCCTGCGCTCCGAGGAGAACCTCAGCCAGTAGATCGCTCGACAGCTCCTCGCTGTTCCACCCCACCAAGTTGAGGGCCAGCAGTGGCCGGCCTCCCATGGCGTACACGTCGGATACCGCGTTGGCGGCCGCCACACGACCCCAGGTCCGAGCGTCGTCGACGACCGGGGTGATGAAGTCGGCCGTGACCACCAGAGCACGCTGGTCGTCCAAGCGCCACACGGCGGCGTCGTCGCCGGTGGCGACACCAACCAGCAGGTCGGGATCGGTCACGGGGGCCAGGCGGCGCACCACGTGCGCCAGCTCACCGGGGGCGAGCTTGCAGCCTCAACCGGCGCCGTGGCTGAACTGGGTCAGTCGGCGGGTCTCCGCCATATCGTCACCCCCTCCCGGATCGCCGGTGGTTCCCCTTCGGGAGCCAGAGTAGGCGCCGAGTCAGGTAGCACCGATGACGCCGCGAGACCGGAGGTCAGTTAGCTCGTCAGCGCCTAGTCCCAACTCGTCGGCCAGTACTCGGTCGGTGTGCTCTCCTAGCCACGGAACTCGTTCGTCGGGGACCTCGGGTACCTCGGAGAGCTTGACTGGGTTACCGGGTACCAGGACAGGGTTCCCGTCGTCGGAGGGAAGCGTCTCGACCAGCATGTTGCGAACGGCCAGGTGCGGGTCGGCCACCACCTGGGCGCTGGTCTGGGATGGACCGCAGGCCATCCCGGCGCCGGACAGGATGCCCACCACCTCGGCCAGCGACCGGTTAGAGGCCCACGACTCGATGGCCGGGCGCAGCACGTCGTCCAGGTGATCCTGCCATCCAGCCCGGGTGGCGAAGCGCTCGTCGTCGGCCAACTCGGGGCATCCAATCTCGGTGCACAGGGTGGCGAAGTGGTGCTCGCGCACGCACTGCAGCACGAAGTGCCCGTCGAAGGCGGCGAACGTCTCCACGATGCCGATGCCGCTCCCCCACTCCCGTTCGACACCCAGGGACTGGAAGTTGGCCACGATGTCGGTCATGGCCACCGTGGCGTCCAGCATGGCAACATCGATGTGCTGGCCGACGCCGGTGTGGTCCCGGTGGCGGAGGGCGGCCAGTACTCCCACCGCTCCGAAGAGAGCCGAGCTGATATCGCCCAGCGCACCGACTGGGTTGGCGGCCGGGGGCCGCCCCGGGGCCCGTTTGTACTCGTAGATCCCAGACATGCCCTCGACGATCGCCGCATAGGCGCCCATGTCCCGGTAGGGAGAGGCCGCGTCTTGTCCGAATCCGGAGATCGACAGGTATACGACCGCTGGGTGGGTAGCCCGGACCGCCTCGTAGCCGATGCCTAGACGGGCGGCTGTGCCGGCTCGGAAGTTCTCGCCGAACACGTCAAAGCGCGGTGCCAGACGCAGGACTAGGTCCACGCCCTCGGGCTGCTTGAGGTCGATGGCCAGGCTGCGCTTGTTCAGGTTGTTGCGCAGAAAGGTGGCGCCTACGGGTCGTCCGTCCGGGTCGGCCACGGCGGGGTGGGAGCCCCGGCCGCTGTCGCCGGTGGTCGGGTGCTCGACCTTGACAACCTCGGCCCCCAAGCGGGCCAGCAACTGGGTGGCAAACGGCAGGGCGGCCATCTGTTCGACGGCCAGGATCCTTATGCCGTCAAGGGGCCGCTTTCTCCTGTGGTCGTCCTCTACGGCCTGCTCGACGTCCGGGGTCCCCATGGGCTACCAGTCTGCCGTATCTGACGGTCCGTCAGGAACCTAGTCGACCTGCCGCCACAACCTGGTCGGACGGTTCACGAAGCGCCGGGCTTCCGGCGAGTAGTACCAGCAGCCCCCGGCCAGGGTCTCCCTCTGTCAACCGGCAGGTTGTGCCCGGTCATGCCGACACCGGCCGGTCGACCACGTCGGCCACCGCGGCCAGGAGACGGTCCACGTCGTGGTCGGTCGTGTAGACGCTGATCCCGGCCCGTACCGCGCCGTCCTCGGCGTCCAGTCCCAGCGGAATCATGGCCTCCACGGCGTAGTTGTGGCCGTCCCATACGGCCACCTGGGCGTCGGCCAGCAACTCGGCCACCGCAGCCGGCGATTTCCCCGCCACCTCGAACATCAGGGTCGGGGCCCGGTCGGCGGCGTCCTGGGGGCCCACCACCCGTACACCGTCGATCTCGTGGAGGCCGTCCAGCAGACGGGCGAACCGCTCCGTCTCATGGGCGGCGATCTCCTCCAGGCCTACGTCCAGCAAGAAGCAAGCTGCGGCGTCAATCCCGGCCAGGCCCTCCCACGACGGGGTGCCGTACTGGAGGCTCCCCGGCCCGGCGTCGGGCGCCGGTCGAACCTTGTAGGGAGACAGGGATTCGAGCAGGCCGGGCTCCACCCACATAATCCCGGCGTGCGGGCCGTACCACTTGTACGACGAGGTGGTGAGGACGTCACAGTCCAGGGTGCCCACGTCGACGGGCCGGTGCGGGGTCAGGTGCACGCCGTCAACCACCACCCGGGCGCCGGCGGTGTGGGCGGCCGCCGTGATAGCCGCCGTATCGGGGATGGTGCCCACGGCATTGGACGAACCGGTGACGGCGACCCACCGGGTGGCCGGCCCTACCAAGTCGACCACCGCCTCGATTGGGAGGCGACCGGTCGAGGCGTCGAAACGGGCCATGCGTACCTTGGCCCCCGTGTCCCGGGCCAGAAGCAGCCACGGCGCCACATTCGAGTCGTGGTCCAGTGTCGTGCAGACCACCTCGTCGCCCGGTCCTAGGTCGCGGGCTACGGCCCGGGTCAGGGCCATCATGTTGGCCGTCGTGCTGGGGCCGAACACCATGCCCGCCGGATCGGCGCCCAGCAGCCGACCCATCGAGGCGCTGGTCCGCTCGGCCAGGGCGTCGCAGGCCGCTGAAGCGGCGAAGGCCCCATGGGCGTTGGCGTTGTCGCCGCTCCGCTGCCAGTCAGCTGCCGCTTCGATGGCCGAGTCCACCACCTGGGTCCCGGCCGGGCCGTCGAAACGGGCCCAGTCACCTGGAATACCGGGAAATCGGTTGCGGATGTCGTTGAGGTGGCCCATCGTCGGGCACGCTAGTGGTCGACCCCGAACGGGAAGGACCCCATGGAGGTCTGGGAACTTGACGCCCGCGAGCAGATCCGCGACCTCGTCGCGGCCTACAACGCTCACGGCGACCGGGGCCGGTTCGACGAGTTGCTGGCCCTGTTCGCCGACGATGCCTCTATGGACATCGGCGATGGCGTCACCTACGAGGGCGTCAACGCGATTCGGTCGATCTTCACCGACACCCGGGACTCGGTCGTCGATGCCGACGGGCCGAAGTTTCTCCAACACCACACCAGCGGTCTCCTGCTCGCTGTCGCCGATCGGGAGCACGCCACCGGGCACGCCTACTTCACGGTTATGACCGACCGGGGCATCGACCACTGGGGCCGCTACCAGGACGCCTACCGGCTGGTCGACGATGCATGGCAGTTCGCCTCCCGACGGGTCAGGACCGACGGTCGCACACCGGGCGGATGGGCCGACCAGCGGGTGAGCGGAGGCGGAACGTGACGGCCGGGGTATCGCCCCTGGACCGCCTGGTCGCCGAGGCCGAGATCCGCCAACTGGTGGCCCGCTACGCGGTGGCCACCGACCGCCGAGACCTCGACGCACTGGTTGCCCTGTTCGTTCCTGACGTCCGCGTGGGACGTGACGTCAGCGGACGCGACGCCCTCCGGGAGTCCTTCGATGGGCAGCTCCGGTCCGTCGGGGTGACCATCCTCAACGTGGGCACCCACCAGATCGACCTGCAGGGGTCCGACGACGCGACCGGTCACGTGTACTGCAAGGCCGAAGTACAGGACGGTGACCGGTGGATTCACCAGGCCATCCGCTATGACGACGCCTACCGACGCGTCGACGGCGTCTGGCTATTCGTACGCCGCATCCACCAGCTCTTCTACGGAGCCGAGGTTGGGACCAACCCCCTAGGCCTTCCGCCCGCCGACTGGCCCCGCAACCACGACGGCTTGGGCACCCTGCCCGCCGCTGACCCCAGCTGGCAAGAGTTCACCGGTCCGGAGTCCGAAAGGTCGGACTGATGGTC